>Ga0255059_10000073_pt1 | contig 17697 bp, 10 predicted proteins | sample 176RNAGHGlowgp2_FD_183551 | JGI IMG/M metagenome (GOLD analysis project Ga0255059, IMG submission 183551) | Metatranscriptome of sheep rumen microbial communities from Palmerston North, Manawatu-Wanganui, New Zealand - 1766 RNA GHGlow gp2... | ecosystem: Host-associated > Mammals > Digestive...
TGATTTTTTAGGAAGATTGTGCTATACTAAATGTAGATTATTTCACAGCACAAGTCAAGTGTTTATCACCAAGCAAAACATAGGTAGAGTCTTACAGGAACACTTTACCTTTCGCAAAACTCAGTCTTTTGCGAAACAATAGCCAATAACGGGAGATGATATTGTGAAAAGGACTATTTCTTTTGCTTTAGTAATTGTTATAATGTGTTCATTTGTATCATCATTTATGACAGGGTGCAGTAATAATAACACCATTACAGCTAAAGGCTTGTATGATGAGGACATAAGTGTTGGCGAGTGGATTAAACTGGTAAATAACAAATTTAATTTTAGCGAATCTTATTTTGATGGGCCTGTCTTTTCCAATATTGATTCAACAAATGAGTACTATAACGATGTGCAAATTGCTGTTACTGCATACGTGATTCCCTCTGATTACAAGAATCTTGACGTTGAGGCACATCTTACAAGAGAATTATGTGCTGTGACATTAGCAGGGGCTTTTTATTATAAATCAACTGAGAAAGACGTATTTATAAACGATATATCAAAATGTACATATGAAGAACAAGTGCGAACAGTTGTTAATACTGGTATAATCCCACTTATGCAAGATGGTAGTTTTGCTCCAAATGAGGAACTCAAGTATGTTGAGGCATCGATTTATCTCGAAAATGCATATACTGCATGGGCAGAATACGCATTTGACAAGCTTGTGTATGAAGCTGATTTCAATGATGCAGTTGTTGACTTTGTCGGTTTAACACAAGTAGATCAAACTGCTGAAGAAGAATATACAATTAACGAGGATTATGCTAACTCTCAGAAAGCATTACTTGATAGTGCGAATTTTGCATACCATCCTGAATCTGATTCTATAACGGCTGATTCTATTGATAACCTTGGATTAAATGAAGGCTCGGTAGTAATTATACCTTCCGAGTACGGATCTGATACACCGAAGGTTGTCATTATTGAAAGCATTGACAAAACAGAAAGTGGTTATACCCTTAAAACAGGGACTCCTGAATTAACAGATGTGTATGAAAATCTTTCATATCAAGATACTATTCAACCTGATTTTACTGAGTGCGAATTTTACTGGATGGACGGAACACCAATCCAATTTGAAAATGATTCCGATGTTCCTGGTATAGCAGAAACAGGATGGAAGAGTGAAAATTTCGGTCAAATCTTACCTCTATCATATACGGATAATGCATATATTCAACAGCTAGATAACCCATTCTCTAATCATGGTCTTGGTGGGACAATAGATTTAGGAGACTTTAAACTAAAAATTAGTGTCAAGGGGAATTCACTAGAGTTAGGACTAAGCGGAAAATTTGATAGCATCGGTGATTCATCGCCCAATTTTGATGCTAAGTATTGGCAGTACAGCAATACATATGATACTCTTGAAAACACGGCCAAAGCATCTCTTCCGTGGTCTTTGTCATTTAAATTAGACAATGTTGAAATGCAGCAAAGTTTAGAGTTGAAAAAGAAAAATATATTCGGTCATGAAATCCCATATGGAGTTGAGAGCGCACGATCAACGTTAAATTATGATTTTATTCGAGAAGCAACAATTGGATTTAAAGAGGATTTTGAAAAGGATATTCTTAAAAAGTCAAGTTTTAACAATAAGAAAGATTTGTTTAGAATTGGCGTTCCAACACCAGTTCCAGGTTTAACAGTTAATCTTGTTGTTTCAGCTAAATTATCAATAAGTGGTGAGTTAACACTCACAGTAACTGAAAATGGCTGTTCAAATGGAATGGAATATAGAAATGGAAGTATATCAAAAGTAGAATCAAAAAAAGGTACAAAAAACATCAGCCTTGAGATTCAAGCAGAAGCAGAAGCTGGGTTGGTTTTTGAAATTAACTTATCAATAGCATGGGATCTCGGAGTGATATATGTAAATGTATTTGCTGGTGTCGGAATGTCTGGTTCTGTTAAGGGAACAGCCATTGATGTCGGGAATGATACGATGGAGGTTCTTGTATGTTGTGATGTTAAAATGTATCCTGTTTTGAAAATCGAAGCTGGCTTACGATTACTGTGGGGTACTATAGATTTGCATGAAACGTGGACTATTTCTGGAAAAGGAAACGAGAAAATAATACTCCAGGCTCATTTTGAAAACGGCAAAAAAGTAAGCGAATGTACTCTTGATTTGCTTTCTAGAAAAAAAGATGCTGAAAAAGAAAATGTATCCCTTGGTGAAAATTTGACACTTGATAAATCTGAAATTGAACTCAAAGTAGGAGATTCAGGAAATATTCATCTTTCCGAACTTCCATCTAAATACACTCTTTCATCAGATGTATATGTTTCAATGAATACTGCAGACGGAGATATAATCCATCCTGAGAATTGCAAATGCTATGACGTGACAAACAAACTATCAAGGTCTACATTTTTTCCAAAGATGTCAAACTTCAAGAATATGCTCGAATTCTCCGATGGATCATCGCCTGCCAATTTTGTTTTCACTGCCAAAAATCCAGGTACGACAGTGATTACATATAGCACAAAAGACACACAATATACAACGAGTTGTACTATAAAGGTAATAAATGAAGATGAATCAGCCAGTGAAATGACAACCAGTTCATCTTTGACCCTCACGGAACACACCATTAATGTTAATGTAACCGAATCACATCAGCTAAAGATTGCGAAAATACCAGTTAGTGCTAAACCAGAAGAACTTGTATGGTCCTCCGATAAGCCTGATATTGCTACTGTTGATTCTAGTGGTAATGTTACGGCGATTGCATATGGAGTTGCTGTTATTACTGTTGCTACTAAGGATGGCAGTCACTCATATCAATGCTTAGTGAACGTCTTTGATAATTCGTCTGCTGGTAATGGTTCTGAATCCAATATAGCACCGCTTTCAATGAGTGTTTGACACAGAATATGAGGTAAATATGTTTATTACAATAATGACACTGGAGGGTTGTCACACTCTTTGCCTTCCGGAAACAATAAACGGAAAGTACTGGTTACGGGCTATATATACTGAAAGAAAAGAAAGACTTCTCAGTGTAGAGGCTATAGACAACAAATGGTATGTCATTTCAAATGCGGATGCCGCTATACTCGATGAAAATGATCAGGCGGTAGATAAGCGCATTATAGAAAACCAGAGCTTTTACAAAATCAAGCTCATTAAGTTGAATCAGGATGCTTACTTGTTTACAGAACCGAGTGTTCCTGAAAGCATCAGTTACATGAAGTTATCTTTCACTTCAACTTCAATTGGGTTAACAATAGGAAGGTCAGAAGACTGTGACATTAGATATAATATTTCTATGGTTTCCAATGTACATGCAAATCTATTATACTCTGAGAGCAAATTTAGCGTTACAGATAAAACAAGTAAAAATGGTACTTTTGTAAATAATAAGCGTGTTAAGTGTGAAGAAAGTACAGAATTAGCGCTAGGCGATGTAATCTATATCATGGGGTTAAAGATAATTATTGGTAATAATTTTATTGCCATAAACAACCCAAATGGAGATGTAGAGATTACTGGTTTATACTTAGATGTATATAAGCCATTGTTTAACTCGATTCTAACTGGCAAAGCACCTGATATTAAGTTTTTTACCAGATCCCCGCAATTTAGGACTAAAATTATACCATGTCAAATAAATGTTGATATGCCTCCAACCAAACAATCTACTGATGAAATGCCGCTTGCACTTGCATTAGGTTCGGGCATGACAATGGGATTAGCATCTGTTACAACTGCGTTGTTTTCAATTAATAATGCTGTAGCAAATAACAATGTTTCTGCTGCAGTTCCATCTATTGTTATGTCAGTTAGTATGTTATTAGGTTCTGTTCTTTGGCCGGTTTTAACTCGAAAATATAATAAGGGAAAAAAAGAGAAGAATGAGGAAAAAAGGTTAGAGACTTATCGGAAATATATTGACAAATTGTCAGACAAAGTGGACCAAGTGATGTTGGATCAGGCTACTGGATTTAATGAAAACTACATTTCTATTGAAAAATGTTTTAAAAGAATCATTGGAAAAAATCATCTGCCCGATTCCAGTCTATGGGGAAGGTTATTAAATGATGATGAATTTCTTACGTTAAGACTTGGTACGGGTACATTACCTATGGTTGGTGAAATTAAAGTGCCCCCTGAGCGCATATCCTTAGTAGATGACAAATTGAATGATGAAATGCGCAGAATATTGGATAAGGTTATAATGCTTCCGGATGTTCCTATTACGCTATCATTTTTTGAACATAGGATAGTAGGTATTACCGGCGAAGAACCTCCTCTCCATACAATGATCAAAAACATCATCCTTCAAACGGTTGCACTGTATGGGTATGATTATGTTAAGATTGTACTCTTTCTTGGGGAGAATAGTAAAGCCTTTGATTTTTCACGTATACTTCCTCACTTTTGGGATGAGTCTCAAAAGATAAGGTATATTGGGTGTAATGATAATGAGATTAAAGAAATCTCTATAGTTTTGGAGCGTATTTTCGATTCAACTTCGCCTATAGTAAAAGGAAAAAGTGAAGTGAGTCCTCCGTATTATCTTATTATTAATCTTGAACCTAACCTATGTTTGTCAGTGGGTATACTGAAGAAGATTCTGGAAGCTAAGGAAAACAGAGGATTTTCGCTAATAGTAGCTGGCAACGAACTTAGAGTTCTTCCAAAGGAATGCAGCCGTGTAATTTGTCTGGAAAACGGTGAATCAGAATCATATGTTTTAGAGAAAGAAAATCTTCGAGAAAAATTGCTTTCATTTACTATTGAAGAGCAGAAAAAATATACATATGAAGATGTTGCAGAGATCTTGGCTAATACATTTCTCGAAACAGGTGGCGTATCAGCAGCAATACCATCAAAAGTTGAGTTCCTAGAGCTTTATGGAGTAAAAAAAGTTGAACATCTTAATGTCCTCGAAAGATGGAAAAACAATGATCCAACCTTGACATTAGAAGCCCCTGTAGGATTAAATGCGTACGGAAATACCTTTATGTTGGACTTGCATCAAAATATTCATGGCCCGCACGGGTTGGTTGCAGGAATGACAGGTTCTGGAAAGTCTGAGTTCATAATCACCTATATATTGTCAATGGCAATCAATTATCATCCCAATGATGTCGCTTTTGTATTGATAGATTATAAGGGTGGTGGAATGGCGAAAACCTTTAAAGACCTTCCTCATACTGTGGGAATAATAACAAACTTGGATGGAGCAGGCATTAAAAGATCGCTTGTTTCCATAAGAAGTGAATTGTCAAAGCGACAAGAAATATTTCTGGAACTTAGTAGCAAAATAGGAGAAAGCAATATTGATATATATAAATATCAAAAGCTTTATAGAAGTGGAATAGTTGAAGAACCACTGCCACACTTATTTATTATTTCCGATGAGTTTGCAGAACTTAAACAACAAAGACCTGAATTCATGGAGCAGCTTATTAGTATTGCACGAATAGGTAGAAGTTTGGGAGTTCACCTAATACTGGCAACACAAAAACCAGCGGGTGTAGTTAACGAACAAATTTGGAGCAATAGCAAGTTTAAAGTATGCTTAAAGGTTCAAACAAAAGAGGACAGTCAAAGTATGCTGAATCGACCTGATGCTGCTAACCTTGTTCAGACCGGTCGCTTTTACCTACAGGTCGGCTATAATGAGTTGTTTGAAATAGGTCAATCTGCATGGGCTGGAGCTCCATATACAAGCGATAGCATGACAGAAGCGAAACATGCTCAACTTATCTCGGTAATTGATAACATTGGTCGTGTTATTTCCACTCGTGAACTAACTCCAGAAGAAAAGGAGAGCAATCCTAGGATTAAAAAGCAAGTTGATGTTATAACAGCTTACTTAATGGATATTGCAAATCTTGAAGGCATTAAATCAAGAAAGTTATGGAAAGATGAGATGCCCGGAGAGATTGCATACCACGATCTATCTAAAAAATATAGTTTTCATTCATATAGATATGAAATCAATCCGCTCATTGGAGAAATTGATGACCCTGAAAATCAAAGCCAAACCATGATGACATTGCCGATTACTAGAGAAGGCAATGCAATAATTCTCGGGAATGTGGGTAGTGGAAAGTCAATGCTTTTGGATACATTTTTGTATTCGATCATTACCGAACATTCTCCAGAAGACGTGAGCATCTATATTATGGACTTTGATGCAGAAACCATGACTGCATTCAATGAAGCGCCTCATGTTGGAGGAGTGGTTCTCATCGATGATGTGGAAAAGATTGATAAGTTGTTGCAAATGCTTAGCAGCGAAATGTTTGAAAGAAAAAAGAGATACATTGATTTTGGCGGTGACTATGACTCCTATAATCGCGCTAATGAGAATAAAGACAAATCTATAATATTAGTCATTAATAATATCACAGCCTTCGAGGAAAGTTATGAACCTAAATTAAATAACCTTATAAGAATAGCGCGCAACGGAGCAAAATATGGGATTTATACTGTTGCCACAAGAATTGGTGCTTTTGGGATTAGATATAAACTTCTTTCGTGTTTTCCACAGAAACTTATGCTTCAATGTAGTGATGAGACAGAATACAGTAGCATCTTTGGCAAGACTGACGGAATGATTCCATCTGACCATATTGGCAGAGGTTTAATCAAAACAAACGGCGCACTCCTCGAGTTTCAAGCAGCTAAAATTATTTTAGAAGGATCAACTGTAGATTTCATCATAGAAACTTGTGACGCACTCTTATCAAGTAATCCCAATTTCAAGGCAAAGGAAATACCTGTTTTACCCGAAAAGCTATATTCAAAAGATTTACTTGGTAAATGTACAATACAAGATGATGATTTAAAGATTCCAATAGGATTATATGAGAAAAGTGTTTCACCGTGTATATATGACTTTTCAAAACAATTCATCTCGTTTATTCTGTCAAATGCAGGCATCCACCAAGAGTTTTCAAACCATATTTTGCAAACTATAATTGACTATAAAAAATATACAACTTTCATTTTTGATAGTGATTATGCATTATCAGCCTTTAGTCATCTTTTCAATTATGCATCTACAGGAGAGAAATCAGACGAACTTGTAATCAAGTTGTTTAATGAAACACTTAGGCGTGATAATGAGTATATTACTGCTCTTGAAAATGGTGAAACACCTCCTATATTTGCAACGTTAGTAGTAATTATTGATTCCTTATCTGCGTTGTATTCTAAGCTGTCAGAAGATGGTGTTTATAAACTGAATAATATCCTGTATTATGGGGATAAAAAATATCGAATGCACATTATTATTCTAGATCGTATAGACAAATTGAATGGATATTTCGGTGACAAATGGTATAAAAAGCATATTTCCGAGCGAGAAGCTATCTGGATTGGAAACAATCTAAGTCGACAATTAAGGATTCAATGTGCGGCGATTTCAAAAGACGCAATACCGGATGATTTTGCCTATGTAATATCTAATGGGCGTTTAGATCTTATCAAAATACCGTATCATAAAGAGGTGAAGTCTGATGGGTAAGCAGATATTAGTTAGAATTGATCTTCCTGCAGCAGGAAAAATGTTTGAGGTGTTTATCCCCAACGATATTCGCTTTTCTATAATAGCCAACCCGCTAGCTGATATGCTATCCAACCTTTCTGATGGGCTGTATCTACCTTCAGATCCGATCGTACTGATAAACAAAAGTAACAGTACAACTATTAATATCAATGCAACTGCCGAACAGCAAGATATCAAGTATGGGTCACGGTTGTTGCTGATATAATCCGCCCTGCAAAATGCAGGATTCCACCTATGTGCCTTAAAGGAGGTAATACGTTATGGCATTGGAACTCGATTTTTCCACCCTCAGAACCGCTAAGTCCGAAATTGAGGAATGGAGCAGAAGCTACGAGGCAGCGTACAAGAAATTATATACGCTGACCGAAACCCTTATGCAAAGCTATGTCACCGCAGACAGCAAGGCTTTTCAGAACCAGCTCAATAGCTATCAGAGCCAGTTTCAGGAAATGAAGGCATTGCTTGATGAGTATGCTACACAGCTTGAAATCATCGCAGCCGGCTTTGAAGGCGTTGAAGCACAACTCAAGAGTGAAGCAAGCGCTATCAAATTCTAATTGGAGGTAAAATAAAATGGCTATTACTGTCAATTATGATAATCTGCGCACTACTGCGACAGAATTCCGTCAGGAAAAGACCACGATTGCGGACAGAGTCGCTGACATCAAAAAGAAGATGGTCGACCTTGAGGCGGGTACATCTACCGAAGTGCTGCCTGAACTGCGTGCAAAGTTCGAGGCGTTTCAGAATGGTCCCCTTGTGAATTGCACTAACCTTGTTGAAAAGTTTGCGGCTCATTTGGAAAAGGTCGCTGAACTCTATGAAAAGGAAGACAAAACCCAGAAGGAAAATGTATCTCAGGTGGGTAATCAGGCAGCATTCAAGGGTAACTAATCAAAAGCCACATGATCATGTTTGTGGTAGATCATTAAGTTGCATTTTTCGAGCTTAAGGTAAAACAATGCGGAAAACATAGCCACATGGTCATGTACGAAATTATCGTATTTCATTATGTACACAAGGCTTGGATAAGTTTGAAATGCGTTAATTCTAAAAGAATCATACATTGATCCATGCAGTGAGGAGCCTTATTCTCACTGCATGGTGATATAATCTGGCGGTGAAACCATGAATTACAGTATTATTTCAGAATTAGGAAATAGAGAGGTAAATGAAGACTGTGTAAGAATGTACACAGGTAATCATAATAAGGGCATCTTTGTACTTTGTGATGGACTCGGTGGGCATGGGAAAGGTGAAGTTGCTTCGCAGATTGTAGCAGACACTATGGTTGAATACTTAGAAGGATTAGCTATCTTTTCTGCCACAGATTTGTCTGCTGCTTTTGAAATATCGCAAAAGAGATTAATGGAAAAACAAATCGAATTAAATCTTAGAGCTGCAATGAAAACAACCGCAGTTGTTCTATTGATTAACGAAGGTTCTGCAATATGGGGTCACATCGGTGATTCTAGGTTGTATTTATTTTATAAAAACAAGATTGTCTTAAGAACACTTGACCATAGTGTTCCACAGATGCTTGTAATGGCTGGGGATATTAAAGAAAAACAAATCAGGAATCATCCTGATCGAAATAGACTTCTTAGAGTTATGGGAACCGAATGGAATTCACAAAAGTATGATATTTCGGAGCCACGTCAACTAGACAAATGCCAAGCTTTCTTAATTTGCTCCGATGGTTTTTGGGAGTATATTACTGAAAAAATGATGTGCAAACTTCTTAAGCACAGTTCGAGTGCAGAAGAATGGATGGAAGCTATGCTCTTAGAAATTAAGAAAAATGGTACGGATCAAGATATGGATAATCATTCTGCGATAGCGGTTTATTTGTAGGATTGATGGAGAAAGTAATGGAAAATACAATATTAGAAAATAATTACTACGAAACCCCAAGAGGTATTATTAGCGTATCAGTATACTCAGATGTTGGGGATAGAGAATATCAGGAGGATTCATATCTGATCACTTTTAATAACGGAATACTTCTTGTCGCAGTTTGCGACGGAATGGGAGGAAGCAAAGGCGGCGAAATCGCAAGTCAAACAGTAATATCACAATTAAGATCGAATTTTGAAGAATCACCAAATGGCGACACCACATTTTTCACCAATATACTAGACGAATTGGATGCAGGTGTTTACTATTTAAGCGATCAAAACAGACACCGTTTAAATGCTGGAACAACTTTAGCCTCCGTATTAATCAATAATGGAGTTTTGAATTGGTTTTCAGTTGGCGACAGCCGTGTTTATATTGTAAGAAATAAAGAAGTTGTTCAAGCCACCCGTGATCATAATTATAAAGAATCACTTATTGAATTATTAAAACGAGGCAGCATTAGTGAATTGCAATTTGAGAGTGAAAGACCTAAGTATTCAGCTTTGACGAGCTATCTTGGAATAGGTGGGGTAAAGCTTTACGATGTTAGTAGTATTCCATTTGTTTTGGAGGATGAGGATATAATCATTGTTACTACCGATGGCTTATATAATGTAATTCCAATTGATATAATCTCATCTATGAGCAAAATAAGTACGGAAGATATTGTTCAAGAGTTCTCCAAAATGCTGATTCAAAACGAAGTTTTAAATAGAGATAACACTACATTTGTGATAATTAAATATCATATGGGGGGAGATAGTGGTGAAGCTAACTAAATGCGAGAATAAGCATTTTTATGATGCTGACAAATATGATGAGTGCCCACATTGCGCGAAGAAAAGAATGATTTCACATGAATCTGCATCATCAACTGATAGTACTCAACAAAAAACACTTTCGTTTGCACAAGTTAGTGCTCCTCCAGTTAGGTCGGACAGCAGTGAGAAAAAGCAAAAATTAGAACCAGCAATTTCAGATTCAACTTCTGCTTCTTCTGCTCGACCGTCTGCTCCTGAGACTTTGGAAACTGTTTCTCAAAAGTTATTCTCCCCCGCATCAGGTGTTGCAGAATCGCCCGACAAGATAGTAACACCAAATGTTTCCGGAAATAACACGGAAGATTTGCCTCAGGAAAAACAAAGTGCTACTGTAGCAATTTCCCAATCAGAACACGTCGATGAGACTAAAGCACTATCCGAGTTTGCGCAAAAAGTCGCATTGACCGGAACGTCAGTGCATACAGATAGGACATCAAACTCTGGTGACAAAACGATTGCTTTTTATGATTTAGGTGGAGTCGATCCAGTGGTTGGTTGGCTTATTTGTGTGATTGGAGAATATGTTGGAGAGTGTTTTAATTTAAAAGCAGGTCAAAATTTTATAGGAAGATCTTTAAGTATGGATGTCGCTCTCAAGGATGAAAAGAGTATATCAAGAGAATTCCATGCAGGAATAATATTCGATCCGTCTACTAAACAATTTTATGTAATTCCAGGACAGAGTAATGGACTGACTTATGTCAATGGTAACCTGATTTTTTCCGCCACCCCTCTAAAGTCATATGATAAAATTCAATTAGGAAAAAGCACATACATATTTATGGCATTTGCCGGAACCGACTTTATGTGGGACACATATATAGGATAGTGATACATAATGATTATTAAGTGCTATAACTGTTTTAACGACTACAATGATGCAGATGATAAATGTCCACACTGTGGGCATATACCTGGATCTATCAAACGAGAAGCCAATCATCTACCGCTAGGTTGTATACTGATTGATCGATATGTAATTGGAGAAGTATGTGGTTTCGGTGGTTTCGGAATAACCTATAAAGCGTGGGATATGCAACTTGAAACTATTGTTGCAATAAAAGAATACTTTCCAAATGGTTCCGTTAATAGAATTCCTGGCACAGAAAATGTAGTGCTTTTCAGCGGTAACAGATTAAAAGAGTATAATTATGGATTGACTCGATTTATCGATGAAGCCAAAACAACCGCAAAGTATGTTTCACACAAAAACATCGTCAATGTATTTAACTACTTTGAGGCTAACAAAACCGCTTATATAGTAATGGAATTTCTCGATGGAACAACTCTTGAGAACTACTTGCAACAGACGACTGATGCGTCAGAAAAAATTGATATTGAAACCGCCATAGACATAACATTAAGTATATGTAATGCATTGAAGACAATCCATGCAGACGGTGTTATTCACCGTGACGTTAGTCCTGATAATATTTTTTTATGTTTAAACGGGGCTTATAAACTGTATGATTTTGGCGCAGCAAGATTTTCACAGGATGAGAATAAACTTTTAACGATTATTCTTAAACCAGGTTATGCACCGCCCGAACAATATGAAAAAGTAAACACTCAGGGGCCTTGGACGGATATTTATGCTCTTGGTGCAACTCTGTATAAGATGATAACTGGTATAAAACCAGTTGAATCAATGAATCGCAAGATTACTGATGACCTTAAAGAGCCGATAGAGATCGATCCTAGTATTCCACAATATCTAAACGACGCTATAATGAAAGCAATGGCTGTAGAACAGCATTTAAGATTTCAGAGAGTTGAGGATTTTGAAGCAGTCTTAAAAAAAGAAAAAAATGTTGAACCACCAAAAGTAACAATAAAAAGGAAAAAAAGAAACAGATTACTTGGTATATGCATTGCATCTGTTGCCGTTTTAACAGGCTCTGGCATCTTTGGTTATCGCTGGCATCGCCAAAAAGAGGAAAAGACACTTCCGGCAGCATCTATTGATGTTTGGTATATCGCTGATAACGATGAGTTGCCAGAGGCATTAGCTGAGATTAAGGATGAATTCTGCAAAAATTACGAAGGTGTTTCAATCAATTATATAGCAATTAATCCGAATGAATATGATAGAAGACTTAGTGAGGCTATGGAAGCCGGAAATATGCCCTCATTGTTTCAAAGTGATGCTATTGATACAAGCAAATACGATGTACTGTCACTAAAATCGGTAATTGATGAGCTTAATTTAGAAGAATACTATTTCTTAGAAGACTATCAAGTGCAGATTCTGACAGAAAACAAGCTACCATTAGGATTTAATGTACCGTTATTTTATATGAATACCACACTTTTTACATATTCCGAAAGTTCCGTTACGGAATTGGAAGACATATCATTCAATGATACCAAATTAGCAGTCGAATTTCAAGTAAAGGATGAATTTGACCAACTGTATGGTGATGTTAAGGTTGATGAAACTGAGTGTGAGCAATATTATGCTGGAGAAGCGGCTTTTATGTTTTCAGATACGGCGCATTTCTATGAAGTACAGTCAGCTCTGCCTGCTCGATTTAAAATGCTAAAACTAAATATAAATGAAATACCTTGTTCGTTTACTAACTGTTGGAGTTTAGGCCATTGTGAAGATACACAGAAAGAAATAGTTGCAAAACGATTTCTTGAGTTTATGTTAAGTGACTATTCACAGGATTATCTATACATTAGATATAAAACGCCTGCGCTCCCAGTAAATATCAATGCTCTGAATGTGTATAAAGATGTGTATTCTGAATTTGAAACAGTAATCACACCTCCGGATCATTATGTCTTTGAATTGAATTAGACAATAAGGTGAGACAGTGATTGCATCAAATGTATGTAATCACTGTTTCAGTAAGGAGAACTCTATGAAGAAATTCTGTATGGGGTGCATGGAACAATATGACGAGGAATTCGAAGTCTGTCCGTTTTGCGGTTATGTAGATGGTACAGTAGACGAGGATTCACTGCATATAATGCCAGGAGAAATATTGCACGACCGTTATATTGTAGGAAAAGCAATTGGTTTTGGTGGCTTTGGAGTCACTTATATTGGATGGGATGCTCTACTTGAGCATAAGATAGCTATAAAAGAATATATGCCCAGTGAATTCTCAACAAGAGCTTTAGGAACAAAAGAAGTAACTATTTTTGGTGGGAAGAAATCGGAACAATTTAATAGTGGTTTAAGAAAGTTCCATGAAGAAGCCCGTAAACTCGCAAAATTCAGCAATGATGATGGAATAGTGCGTGTTTATGACACCTTTGAAGAGAATAATACTGCATATATCATCATGGAACTGTTAGAAGGTGAAACTTTAGCCTCATATTTTGAACATGATAATAAGATTCCATATGATAGGGCTATTAATATTATTTTACCAATTGCCAATGCTCTGCGGGAGGTTCATACCGCTGGGGTTATTCATCGTGACATTGCTCCAGATAATATTTTTCTCACGAATGATGGAAAGGTGAAATTGATTGATTTTGGAGCTGCACGTTTTGCAACAACATCGCACAGTAGAAGCCTTTCTGTTTTAATCAAACCCGGCTACTCGCCCGAAGAACAATATAGAAGTCGTGGCGATCAGGGTCCGTATACTGATGTGTACGCTTTAGGTGCGGTATTATATCGTTTGATAACAGGAGAAACTCCTCCTGATGCACTGGAACGCCGTGCTTTTTTTGAAAATAAGAAAAAAGATATTCTGATTCCAATTGACAAATTCACCAGGGACATTCCTGAAAACACTCAAAATGCTATTTACAATGCTATGAATGTTCGTATTGAAGACCGAACTCAATCCACCAATGACTTCATAGAAGAACTTACTACGGATCAGCCAGTAAAACGCCGGAAAGGCAAAATTAAGGCTATAGACTTTCTTAGATGGCCTTTATGGGCTAAGATCACTTTTCCATCTCTTGCTGTTTTGGTTATCACACTGAGTGTATTGTTTGCTACCGGAGTAATAGGATTCAAGAATTTCATCAAAGAAGAAATATATGTTCCCGATGGAATGTCTAGAGTGCCTTCCATAGTTAGCTCGGATATGGAGAGTGCTGAAGGCAGATTAGAAAAAGCTGTCTTACTATATAGTATTTCGGGAAAAGAGTATTCTTCTTTAATTCCTGCTGATTTGATACTTTCTCAAAGTATTGATGGTGGCGCAGTTGTGATACAAAATACTGTGATTGACTTAGTAATCAGCGGCGGAGCAGAGACGGCAGTAGTTCCAAATATAATCGGAATGTACGAGGATGAAGCAATTACGAAATTAAGTGAGCTGGGCTTTTTGTATAAAACTGAATATGAGTTTAGTAGCTCTGTTGCAGAAGGTGGAGTTATAGCTCAAAGCGTTGATCCCGACTCCGAATATCCTATTGGAAATGAAGTTGTTCTAACTATTTCAAAAGGCAGAGACCCAGATCAAGAATATGATGAGATTCTAGTTGAGGTGCCTGATTTCACAGGTCTAACATACGATGAAGCAATGACTCTTGCAAGTGAACACCAGCTTCTCATTGTTGCTAAAGAAAAGGTTTATAGTTCTGAATTTAACAAAGACATAATAATGCGACAGAACGTTGAGGCAGGATCACAAATTTTAAGTGGTAATACCATTGAATTGACTGTATCGTTGGGAATTCACATTATAAAAGTTCCGGATGTGGTTTATAAAACCGAGCAAGAAGCCATTAAACTTCTTCAGGATAATGAATTGACATCCAGTGTTACATATGTAAACAGCGAAACGGTTAAAGCGGGATTGGTAATTTCACAGTCTCCTAATAGTGGGACTGAGGCATCTACTGGTGACAAAGTATCCCTTGTTGTAAGTAAGGGAGGAACAGCATTTAGTATGCCGGATGTTGTAGGAATGGATGAGAATAGTGCTAAATCCTTACTTCTCAGTAAGGGACTCTCTGTAACAGTGGATTACGAATATAGTTCTGCATCCGACATAGGGAATGTGCTTAGGCAAAGTGTGACAGCAAATTCTGATGTTAATATTGGTACCTCTGTGCATTTAACTGTCAGCAGCGGAGAAGAACTTGTAAATGTAGCGAATGTCGTTGGACTGACACAAAAAGATGCAACCAATACGCTGAAAAATCAAGGATTTACAGTTAAGGCTAATGAAGTTTATAATGAAACAGTCGAGAGTGGGAAGGTCATTAGTCAATCTCCTGATGCTGGAACCTCACAGACAAAAGGAACTGTTATTCTATTAACAGTCAGCAAAGGTAAGGCTCCAATTGAAGTTCCAAGTGTGGTTGGTATAGCTCAACCAAACGCCGAATCCACACTGAAATCTCTCAGATTTACAGTATCAATAACCAGCGGATATAGTGAAACTGTTAGCAGTGGAGCTGTAATATCCCAAAAACCATCTGCTGGCTCAACTGCTTATAGTGGTGATACAATTACACTTGTAATCAGCAAGGGAAGGGAGCCGATTTCAATTCCTAATGTTATTGGAACATCAAAATCCTCAGCTACAACTAAACTTGAAACACTTGGCTTTATTGTTAGCAGTACTGAGGAGTATAGCGACAGCGTTGTATTAGGGAACGTTATCTCTCAATCTCCAGAAAGTGGTATGGGCTTCAAGAATGATGTTGTTCGCATTGTTGTAAGCAAAGGAAAGGCACCTGTTCCACCTAGTAAAGTTACATTGGATAAAACGAGCCTAACACTTTTTGAATCGGGAAATAATACCGCTGCTCAACTCTCCGCTACTGTATCGCCAAATGACGCAAATGACAAAACATTGACCTGGTCTTCAAGCAATACCAATGTAGCGACTGTAACAAGCAATGGATTTGTCCAAGCGGTCGGAACAGGTTCAGCTACAATTACTGTCAAGACTAATACAGCAGGTAAAACTGCTACCTGTAAAGTTACTGTGAAACCAAAGCAAGTCTCTTCAATTACTGTGGCGAGCAAGCCCACAAAAATTCAGTACGATGTTGGAGAATCTTTAGATACCTCGGGATTGAAACTTACAGTAAATTACAACACATCGGAGTCGGAAACAGTAACAAGTGGTTTCTCATGCAATCCTATGTCTTTCAACGAAATTGGAGAAAAAAATGTAACGGTGACCTACAACGGGAAATCAGCGGGATCATTCACGGTTGATGTTGTTCAGCCTACAGAATATTATTCCTATGATATAGATGTAGGCGAATCGATATCTGTTGGCTTTATTTCTGGATTTGATAGTTACATAAACGTATCAAGTTCAAATTCCAATGTAGCAACTGCAACCAAGTCTAGCATAACAGGCATCGGAGCAGGTAAAGCAGATATTACATACAAAATTGTGATGAATGGAAAGACATATGCTACAAATGTCATAACAGTAAATGTAAAGAAAAATATAGTCCTCGTAACAAGCTTTTCAATAAATCGAACAAACACAACTAATGACAGAATTGACATGACCGTTGGAAGTACATATCAATTAAATCCGACTGTATACCCTGAAAATGCAACAAATAAAACAATTAATTGGACATCTTCAAACACTGATGTTGCTACTGTAGATTCAAACGGTGTAATCCATGCTCATTATGCAGGGTGGTCTACGCTAACAGGTACTGCTGCAGACGGATCTGGCGTGACAAAAACCACAAAAATAAGTGTTGATTTCTTGTCTGAAGTAGTATCGCCAGGTACAACAATTAATATGAAGGTTGGTGAAAGTGTATACGTTACATGGATAGTAAGAGGTATGGAACATGATACGGATTTTCAGCCAATAACTAATTCTACTAGACTGAGTAATGGAAATTCGAATGCCGTTGAGTGGGATAGAAGTGATTTCAAGAGAGAACAGGTAAGCTATGACGGCAAGTATTATACATACTATTTAACATTTAAGTTTGATGCAAAAGAAAAAGGCTCCACTAAAGAAGGGTGTTACTCGCAAAATTCAACATGCGAGTGGGTAACAATAAATGTTTCATGATGTTAACCCCATATCTTTTATCACGCAAACAGATTCTATAACGCAAGTTCAGGAATTCCCTTACACCCTCAGAAACTTCTACTTACCCATCGGGTTCACTTTCAAGGCGGGTTCATTATAGACCTCATCTCATCCCGCTATCGGCCATCAAAATGCATATCAAAAGGGGCTTCTCTGAGCATCAAAACTAAGAAAAGCCCCTATTTTCGTGTATTTTCGCTCCGCCCCGTTTGTATCAAAATGGGATTGCAGTAGGATGACGGCAAGTCGAGCGTAACCGTCAAACCATCGTAAGCGTCAACCATTCTCGGCCCTCCACAGAAGGATAAAAATGAAGTATAATGACTCCAAAAGGGTCTAACCAGAAGGAGTGAGTTGAAGAAATGGCAACTGCGTATGCCGCTCGGACTGCCA
>Ga0255059_10000079_pt1 | contig 17062 bp, 28 predicted proteins | sample 176RNAGHGlowgp2_FD_183551 | JGI IMG/M metagenome (GOLD analysis project Ga0255059, IMG submission 183551) | Metatranscriptome of sheep rumen microbial communities from Palmerston North, Manawatu-Wanganui, New Zealand - 1766 RNA GHGlow gp2... | ecosystem: Host-associated > Mammals > Digestive...
AATAAGGGGACAATTACCAGATTTAACTCTGATAACCGTCCCCTCATATTTAATAGTCACTTTTTAAATTAAAAAGTAGAAGTTTCGATTAAGCTTCAATTCCGAATACAAGGTATGTTCCAACCTTTGAACTCTTAGAAGGAGTATAAGCAACCTCGAAAGCTACAGGTTCTCCTTCAGCTACCTGCTTTGTATAGGTGCAGATAATATTACCTTTATAACCCTTCTCTTTATAAAGAGTCTTTGCAATCTCCTTAGCCTTAGCCTTAGTTTCCTGTGTGGAAGCTATAATTTCGCCAGTAGCTTTATCTACAAGCTGATAAGTAGTCTTATACTTTCTCTTACCTTGCTCGTTCTTTACATCTGTAAATGTGTAAGGACGCTCGCGTGTATCGGGAACTGCTGCCTCGATTGTGATTGAATATCCAACACCTGCGGCACTCTTAGATTTCTTCTGGAGGTATTCGAGCATGAACTCTTTGGTCATTGCATCAGTTACACCTGTAAGTTGCTTTTTCTTCCAATTCTTAAATGCTTGTGTTGCATCACCGATTACTTGGAAAGGAGCTTTATCTAATGCTTCCTCTTTTGTTGCGCCTGTTACTTCTACTTTCTTAAAATTTAAAAACTTTGTTTCCATAATTGTAAAATCATTAATTCATTATCCAAAAAATCATCTGCGAATTTACAATTATCTAATCAACTACGCCTTCTCTTCGAAGGTTGTATTACAAATATAAACACTTGTCAACCCTAATCCAAACGAACTAGTGTTAACAAGTGTTAATAAAAGAAAAATCTTATTTAACTTGAATTTTAGAAAGGCATAAATTTATTCAGAATTTCCTTAATTTTCGGAACAATTTGCTTATCTTCCAAACCAAATTTTGGAAAATCTTTACAGCCATAAGAAAAATCTTCTGCTATAATAGAAATTGCCCATAAAACTTCTTCTGGAATACCAGAATTTTGTCCGAGTTTTTGGACAACCTGATAATATGTAACATCGGGTTTCTTTTCTTTTAGTTTCATTACAGTATATCCAATAAGTGCTATTAAAGCTAACTTTTCATTGATATCTGAATTTATATAACCCAAGCTAAATAGATCTTTGTATAAATCAGCTCTCTGCTGATACGTCAGAGTCGACATCTTCTCTGAATCCCTCATAGCCGTTGCCATCACAACAATAAAATGCTACTAGTTTTAATAATTTTTTAAACTCTTCGAAACCTTTCTTAAACAACTGAGAAGTCATAGGACTTACTTTAGTATAATAGTCTGGAAATGTTTCGACAGCTAAAAAGTTACTTTTAATAATTGGGGATTTCATACCTAACTTATGTTTACAATAAAGTGACAATAGCCAGGTATACATACCCATTTCTCTATAATAGTGGTATTTATCTACAGCTTTCTCAAAGTCAGTAATATATTTTCCTGTAGTCTTTAAATCATTTACAGTAATTGTATTTGATTCTTGGTCTATAGAATAATTATCAAGTTTACTCTTTAAATGAAGAACAAATGGTTTGTTTCCAGGAGCCTCTACAAGAACATCCATTAAAATTGCAGTTTCATTACCAACAATTGGGTCTTCTGAAATTCCTTCTGGATGTAATAACTTCTGAATGTCTTTATTTTTATTAAGAGCTTTAAGACATCCGTTTAGTTTATCTCTAGATTTAGCATCTAGATAAATGGGAGTCTTTTCTTCATTCTTATGACGAGCTTCATACAAAGCTCTATTTCTCCAATAATTATTACACTTATCTCTGAGTTCTGCGATTCTCTTATCGTTCATCTTATCTTTATAATACCCAATTTTACTTGAAGCTGCGATAATTTCTTCATCTGTTGGTGTAATACCACTGGGTTTATAAAGTTCATCGGCCATATAACCTGCTTTTGCAGTTGGCCTATCAACTTCTTCAACAAGATAAAACGATTCCGGTTGAAGAGTTAATTCGTGAACAGCACTACCAAAATATAAGCTGTCACTATAAAGCCTAGGAACATCAACAAAGAATTTCTCTGGAGAACCTTCTTCGTCAGGATCGATATTCTTTAACCTTGAATTACTAATATACCCCGCATACTTTTCTGAGAAATATTCATCATCAGGAATATCAATTAACTGCAAAGTATCTAAAAGGGGAGTTATCTTAATTTCACTTAATTTCATTTTATAAAATTTCTTACATAAACACTTTCAATCTCGGTATAATCCAAAGAATATACTCTGAGAGGAGTATCTATATGCTTATTATCTGGACTATCCATTAACAAACAAGGCACTCCGTTTTTATTTAGTTCATTAAAATGACGAACAGAATCGTCTATAAACACATCAACTCTACCTTTTATTCGAGGGGATTTTCGTGCAGAATAGCCAGGTACTTGATACACAGGAGCTTTTGGAAAATCATTATCGGATAAATACTTTTTAGTCCACGCTTTATTATTGACTCTAGCAGTACAATATAATGCTGGGGTAAAGTTAGGACGTCTAAGTACTGGTAATGTTAACCAGAAATTTCTGTCTTTACTTAGCTTTCTTACTACATTTCTAGTAACTTCACTATCTGTCTTGGGTGGTCCGAATTTCTCTAAATAAGGTCCCCAAAAGTCATCGATAGTTTGGTCCAAATCTAATCCTATCTTTAACATAATTATAACTCTTCAATGTCTATTAGTTTATCTCCAATTATAATGTCGTAATTTATTAGAGCATCTGCTAAATCATCCCAATCGTCGAATGGGAGTTCAACATCTAACTCATCTTCATACACTTCTGCAATTTTTTCTAATGCTATCTTATAACCTCTAGCAATAATATTTCTTATTGTCGGAACTCCATCGTCTCCACGGAGTTCTGCCCAAATATATTTATTCATTTATTTAAATAAAGTTGTAATAATTCAAAAAAGAAATCTGTTGGAATCATTGCAATAGAACCTTTGCTATTACCTTCTCCTGTAGATGATTGTTTCCATAAAACACAAAATGGTTTCTCTTTATCTGGACAAGCATCTCTTATTGCAAAGTAACTAGGAGTATTTGCTAAATGTTTTGCTTGAATATTACAAGGTAAATCACCTCTCATATCAGCAATATCAATTTTGCTGTTATCTAAGAATTTACTTTCACCTCGTGCATTTTTTACTTCAAACCCTATATCGTTTAGTTTATGCACAATTTCTAATTCCCAAGCACTACCTTTATTTCTACTTTTCTTTGCTTGATAAGATCGCTTTGTATGTTCATCTAACCATTCGAAGGTGGTTTTATCTTTTCCTCCGCATCCTTTTTTATTACACCGTATTTTAATGCTGGCTACGGTTAATCCAGTCTTTTCGCTAGCTTCTTCTATAGAAGAAAACTCTTCTGTATGTCCATCTTTAAAAGTTGCACGACAAGAAGTATTCAATTCTTTCTAACGTTTTGCCATTTCTATTTAAGTTTTAGTATACTCTCTTTAATAAATTCTGATGTTTTATATCTTTTGTACTTTTTATAAAAATCACTTATATCTTTGGCTTCATATTCTAACGGAATCCAAAAGAAATTTAATTCTGGATGATTTTTTCTAATCTTGACCATGTTACGGAGACCTGCCTTATCATTATCATAGAAAACAACAATATATTTAAATCTACGTTTTAAATCTTCTAACATCTTATCACTAACAAATAGATTTTCGGAATTAGGAGCAATTGCTGGTATTCCAAATCCTGCAAGACACATTACGTCTTTCATTGATTTAGTGATAACTAATAATTTACCTTCTTTCGGAAGTTGCTTATAACCCTGTACCTTTCTCGAAGGCCAGTTTGTTAGAAATCTATATTGTTCCCTTTGAGAATAATAAATTCTCCATAATTCCATTCCATCTAGCGTTCCGCCATAATATCCAAATGTTAATTTACTATTAGTAGTAAATAACTTATCATTTAAGAATACACTTTTACAAGAATATACATTATATTTTTTAAGTATTTCTGGAGATATTCCGTAGTCCTTCCACCATTCTAGCTCAGACTTTGTAAATTCCTTTATTTCTACTCCAATCTTAGATGGACCCGATTCTTCAAATTTGGGTGCATCTTTTACAACAACGACACGTTTCTTCTTACCTCTAGGCTCCTTCAATCCAAAATCTTCAGCAATTATACTCATTGCTTCATAATATCCAACATTGTACTTCGACATCACAACATTAATGAAATTTAGATGTTCGCCTGTAGCAAAATCGTGAAATAGAATATCTCCAGATTTACTTTTATAAAAAGAACAAGTCACTTTATTATCCTGTCTTAAAGGATTTCTAAACAATCCTTTTTTGACAGGAATACCTAAATAGTGACTCAGATAAGTTTCTTCAGAATAATGAGAAAGTAAATAACTTTTTGTAATCTGAGGTTTAAGTTTAAAATCCATATATATGTATTTAATTGCAACCTCAAATATAGTTATTTACTTTGAGAATTACAAATCGTTCATTAAATCATCAAAGTTCTCATCATCTTTATTATCGACAGCTGGTACATCTGAGTTACCATCCATTGCAGTAGGTTTAGCATTTTCATAAGCATTCTTCTGTTGGAGTTCCCATGCAGAGAAACCAAGTGCATCACCTAAGAATCTTTCAGAAGTATAAGCTTCCTTAGTCTTACTGTTAACTCTTACAAAGTTTGGAAGAGCTGCATAAACAGTACCATTGTTGTTACGTCCTGCAAGAAGCAAGCTAGATGTCTTAGTTGTATTATCTAGAATCTTATGAAGCAGTGCAATGAATTGATCAAATGTACTAATCTTTGCACACATAGCTACATACTTGTCATACTTATCGGGTGCATAAGTATCAACCACCTGTGCTGCAAAATAAAGAACACGCTCCATGTCAGAAGGCATTTCACTTTCGTGACCATTTGCGTTCTTTACTGTACGACGCTCTTGACCTTGTTCATTTGGTTCGAAAATTCTCTCTTTATAGGAACCTTGAGGACAAGAGAATGTGAAGTCCCATGCTCTCCAAGTTCCACCGTCTTGACGTTTTCCGCTAATCTCTTCGCTAATACCGTCAAATTTAACATCATTATAGATGTTCCAAGCTCTTAAATAACTACCTCCAGCGTTTGTGTTAATGCTGGCAACATTACCAAAATTAAATGCCATATTAATTCAATTTAATCATTTACTCTTAATTATCTATTAAAGTTCGTCGAAGTTAAAATCGTCCTCAGAGATTTCTTCAGAGTCGTCTTCTTCATCATCTACTAAATCTACTCCTAAATCGTCATCGTTATCCTCTGGCTCAGGAACATTTTCTTTCTCAGGAGTTACGTTTGGTGTATTTTCTCCACGAAGAATAAATAAACCTTTCTTATTCGGATGTTCCTCTAATGTAAATTCAGTACCAAATGCTGACAATTCGTCATTAGCTTTACCACGACAACTTACTGTATTGGTTTTAGTGAGTTTATTGCCACCTTTAGTTCCAAATGCTTCATCAGAACCAATTACTGGAATTGTTTGTTTTCCAATTTTCTGGAATTTGATGTCAATCTTATCACCTGCTTCTACGCCAAGAAGCTCTACTGCACCAGTAGTAAGTACATACTTATTGTCTTCAAGTGTAAGAATTGGTTCTGGATTCTCTTGAATCTTTGATTTAGAAGAAGACGAACTAGAAGAACGAGGTTTCTTAACAGAATCGTCTTTTAGTTCTCTTGTTTCTTTGATGATCTCTCCTGTCTCTTCATCAAGCCATTCGTTTGTTACAGTTACTTTATAAAGTTTCATTAATCACCATTATTATATTCGTCAATAACTTTCAAAATCTCATTCATGTCATTATCTATCAATAATTCATTATACATTCCCATAGGAGTTTTAGCTACATGCTCACCATCTGAATTGGTAAGGAATTTATATTCCATAGTATCTCCATTTGGAATAGCCATAGCATAGAATACATAAGTAAACAAACCTTCAGGAGTTACTTTCTCTTGAACCATCTTTCCAACGGTCTTCAGAGTCCAGTGTGGATTAACAGCATCTCCTGTGTTTTCCGAATGGGCTGTAAATATTAAAGTAAGATCATCACGAAGAGAATCAGCAAGTCTTAACAAATCGGTGAAATCACCACCAATATCATTGAACTTCTGGAATCCTGTTTCGGTTCTTCTATCCATATACTCAAAACACATAGTATATTGAAGGTCATCAACTACTATGTTTTTGATTTCAGGACGTTTAGCGTTAACGAACTTGATAATCTTTCCAATACTGGCACTCTTTGATGTTTGGCACCAATTTCCAGTATTTTCTTTAGTATCAAATTTAGTATAATGTTTCTTCCAGCCTCTCCACGGAAGGGGTTTAGAAGTAGTACTAATTATAAAGGTTTCTTTTGGATCTAAGTTTCTGAGACTAGTACTTTTACCTTGACCACTCTCGCCTAATACTAAAATTGTTTCAGCCATTAAATTTTAAAACTCATTTTTCTCGGTTCTTCTAATACTTCATCTGGAACATCTTTTGTATCTTCTTGCTGTACTAAAAGGTAAGCAGGGTCAGTATATTTAGTAAAGTCAAATATTTGAGTGGCTTTAGGAAGTTCTTTCCACATTCCATTATGTCCAAAGAAATTGCATCCGACTTCAACATCACTATCACCATATCTATTTTTTAATACGGTAATTGACCTAAACTTATCTCTTAATATACTAATATCATATTCATTATATGAGTTTAATTTTTCTCGATGGGGATTGAAAATAGAAATAATCACTTCACTATCTTGAGCAACATTACCCGAATCCTTAGTATCATCAATTCTTAAATTATTCAAACCAAACTTTCTTCTGTCCATACTACCGGACTCTCTATTGGCTTGCATAATTACGAGTGGACTAATTCCACACATATTCCTTAATGTTACTAAATATGCTGAAGTTAAATCTATTTCTTCTTTTAGCTTTCTTCCAGGCTTAGGCTGTAGTAATGAAATATGATCAATAACTACTAAATGAATTAGATTAGGATTATTTGGAGTATATATCTTACGATTTTTTAACTCTTCAAACTTTCCTTCTTTTTCCAATTCTGCCATTAAAGAAGCATAAATAACATCAGCATTACAAGTTTTGTCATAGATAGTTAAAACCTTTTCTACCTTCTTTAACCATTCCATACTCTCTAGCACAGCTTCATATATTTCATCTGGTAAAATATAATCTTTCTTTCTGGATAATAGTTCTTTAATAGATACATCAATACCATATTTTTCGAACATATACATTGAAAGTAATTTACCAAATATCATATCGGCTGACATTTCTAAAGAATAATAACTTACCTTAAAATTTCCATCCTCTAAATGGTCACACATTGGCCTATATACATATGCATATAAAGCTAATGATGATTTTCCACTTCCAGTTGTAGAAAATAATAAAGTAGAAGTTGCCTTAGTTACACCATCTATTATGGATTCGAGTTTTTCCAAACCCATTCTAAATCCATGATTCTTTCCTTCTCTTCCTCTATCGATTTCTTTGAGTAGGGATTGAGCTATCACAGTTGTCTAATTGCATTATAATTAATATTAGCAATCTTTCCTTCTTTCAAAGCTCGTAGTTCTTCCCATTTGTGTTCTATAACGAATGTTGCTAAACTAAAACATATATATCCAACATTGTTTTCCTGCTCCCAATCAATTAAGTCTAAGATTTCTTGATGTAAATCTGGATCCCATTTTATTTCTTTTCCATAGAATCTAAAGAAATCTTCTAGACTATCGAACTTTTTAGATACTCCTCTTAATGATACTGTTGCTCCGTTAATAGTTCCGAACATAGGATAATGGTCAAATAAATCCTTACCCATATCAAAAGCAGACCTAATAAAATTCTTTTCAAAATTCTTATTAAACTCAACTTCATCTGGAATGAACTCTTCACCTTGTTTTGGTATCTTATAACTTTTTAGTATTATTCCTTTATTTTGTAAAGAAATAAGAGTATCTCTAAAAGTAGCTTTATTGTCAGGTATACTTAAATATCTAAATATATAGTTTTCGGGATAGTTTTCTCTATAGAGATATATAATCTTTACAATAAACAATTCTGTTGGTGTAAGACTATATTTCTCCATTAAAAACATTTCGTTATCAATGTTATAATCAAATTTTTGCAAAACAATAGAATAATAAGTGTTATTTATATCCTTATCTTCAATTGTTAAAATTTACTCTGGTTTCCCAGCTTTAGTGTTTAACATAGCAACTATTTCATCAATATCTGCTTCTAGTGCTTTCTCAGCTTCTCTAGCACTACCATAGGTGGAGCTTACTATCCACTTGTCTTTATTTCCAACTCTGTATTTCCACCTTTTGTTACCAACGTACTGAATTATTACATTATAATAATTAGTTAGTTCGTCTAATGTTTCCATTAATATCTAAAACTAAATTTTTGAACAGGCTTCTTATATTCATCTGGCTCTTCGTGACGAAGAACTTGGTCTAACCCATGTTCGTCGATGATTTTATAAGAATCTCCTTTATGTGAACGTTTAAACCATTCTAATTCTACAGTATTATTTAGAACTAAATTAAAAATTTCAGCGTGTTTTCCATCCTCAGCTCTAATAACTCTACCTCTTCTTTGTGTAGCTTTAGTCTTAGAACTATCAAGTCCTAAAATTATTGCTACAGAAGCTCCGTGTAAATCGGCACCTTCGTTAAGTTTATCACAAGAGTGTAATGTTCCAGACTCTGCTTTATCGAAATCTTCAATCATAATACGGCCTTTCTTTTTGGTCACTTTTCCGGTATACACATTCTTTCCGTTTTCTATAGCTTCTGCCATAGCTACGTTTTTAGAAAAAGTTATTATTTTAGAATCTTTTCGAGCATTCATTATTTTATTACATAACTCAATCTTTTTAGGATGGTTATTAATAAATTTTTTTCTAGCCTGAATTACCCTCATAAAACCCATAGCGTGATAAGTAATATTCTTTAGAGTATTGGTCTTATCTTCTTTGGAAGCATTATTTGGAAGTATTTCATCACGCATCTTAATTCTTTTAACATATCCTTTTGGGCCAACCATTGACATTGCTTCATTAAAATCATAATTAAAGAATTCGAAATGTTGAGTAAATTCTTTATTATAACTTTTATAAATATCAATATCATCAACATCTATTAAAACTAAATACTCGGTATAAGAAGATACCCATCCATTAAATAATGCCTCTTCAGAAGTTATCGTATCAATAACTGGACAATATTTTTCGATAAGTTTTTCTTTACCATCAAGTCTTTCAAATGTTGCAGTTAATCCTAATATATATTTATATTTAACTACGTTAAAAACCTCCTGGAAGGTGTTGGAAGGAGTTCTGTGAATTTCATCAATTACCAAAACATCGCAATCATATTTATGTTTAATTACAGTATTGATAATTTGTACATCACAATTAAGTCCTAATCCCCATTCGTCTAATAGACTTGTCCATTGATTTCGTAGTGTTTCAGTAGGGACTACCACTAAAACTCTAAATTCAGGATGTTTCTTAATAAGAAGTCGTAAAGACATTAAAGCTATTCTGGTTTTACCAAATCCTGTAGTTGCAACAATACAACCTTTGGCTTTATTAGCAAACCATTTTTTAGCACACTGTTTTTGACGTTCAGTTCTGTCTACTGTCTTAAATAATTCTAATTCCTGCATCTACTACACCACATAACAGAGCTGTTATAAATTCGGCTTGTGTAAGTAGATACCAACGTAAGTTATTCAGCATTAGTTTCATTTTTAGGATCAATCAATGAGAATCCTTTAAGGTTAGCTACTTTTTCAAGTTGCTCGATTCTCTCTTCCCACTGACTGATATGATAATCAATTTCGTCTGAGAATCTATACAGAACTTTATTACGCAGAGTCAATAGTTGGTCAGTAGTTAAATCGGAATATTTCTTACTCTTTAAAGTAAGCATTGCTCTTAACTCAGTATATGTAAGACCTTTACCTTGATTAATACGAATCTTAGTAGAAGCCTTCAATCCTAAGCGCTCACGAATTACATCAAGTCTATCTCTATTTTTACCAGTTTTCGGATCCTTCTCTGTAAGTTCAAGAAGTTCTGGCTGTGTAAACCATACACCTAACTTAGTAATAAAATTTAAAGATAGATGACGTCTATCGAAAATGCCCAGAGTATCTAAGCAACCGTTAAGTACATTGTCGATAAGGACATCTTGAAATTCTTGAGGACAAGTCTTGAATACATCTGGAAATACAAGAGTATTCTTCCAGTTCTTATCAAGAATATCCTTATTGCTATCAAGATAATCACGAAGAAGCTTACAAATCACAAATCGTGGATGAGCTTCTCTCTTATCATCGTGCATATACTTATTCTCTAACCATCTAAGACATAGTTCTGTGTTACATTTATTAATTTGATCTTTTACAATATCCTTCAGTACATATCTACCAGGATTTTGTTTATCAGTACTATAAAGCATCGATATACAATGCTTATAAAAATCTTTCAACTGTTCTGGAGTAGCATCCATTAATTTTACTTCAGATTGAACCCTCATGCCTGCAATTTCACGCTTTGGACCCTTCCAAATAAAATTATTTACGTTTCTTTTTGCTGCTTCTTCTTGTTCTCTCTGCTCTTGAATTGCGGCTGCTAGCTTGTCTCCTAAAACTCCCATATCATATTCTTCTTAAAATTTAAAACCAATCATCTACATAACTATTTTATTATCTGTTATTCTATCTTGTATTAATATAAACTTATCAAACCTATTGTGAGTATAATTATATATTCTTCTTTCCCCACTTTTAGGTTCATAATACTCTGTACCAGCTTCAACTAAAGTCATTGTTAAATAACCTTCATCGCCAATAGATAAATCTCTATGGTCCCAGTTAGGATAACGTACACACATAAAGTATTTGTTATCCCAACTGGTATTTTCCAAATTTTGGAAGATATAATTAACATATCCTCCAAAATCTTCAGTATATTCAACTAATTTAGCTTTTAATGTTAACACTATTTAAATTGTTTACATCCATATTTGGCGAAATCACATTTAAATAGTTCAAAGTTTTTCATACAAGGATATTTCTTACATTGCTTACAAGACCTAGTTGGAAATTTTAATTTAATTCCATCTTTGTCTTTAGCCTGTTGAATCATCGGCATATGATTATTCCTAATAAAACGGCTATTATACCTCCACTAATATAAGGAATTTTTTTGTAAATTTTAAGTTTTTTACTTAATTTAACATTTATGTCCTCAAGTTGATAAGATTGGTTTCTCCAATTATTAATCTCCATGATTCTAATTGAATCTTGAGTTTCATATGTTTTATTAAGTTCTTCCAAACTTTTAATTTGCTGTAATAGAAGAGGTTTTTCTTTTTTCAGCATTTCATTTTCGCTGAATATCAGGTTCGTTATTTTCAGCTGCTGAGGTGTTATTAGGATTAAGGAGTCCTTCGTGATCGGCACAGTATTTTGTGAACTGGCTGTAATCGGAATCAACAGGCTGATAAATAATATTAGTCCGAACTTTATTATACTCTTCATGTATTTCAATGATTTTAACTTTGGTAGTGTCTATAACAGATCGAATACTATCCCTTACTAGGGAGAGAGAATCAATTTTCTTCTCTAGTAATTCTATTTTTCTTTCTATATCCTCATTACTTACAGTGTTTATTTTAGGACTATGCTTTACGCCCCAATAATAAAGTCCTCCTATAAATAATATAGCTAAGAATATAATAAAGAGAAACTTTTTATCCATTGTTATACAATACTAATTAGTCTGTCGAGATTCTTTTTATCCTCGCTACTAAGAGCCTTGATGTCTTCCGCTAACTTCTTAAGCTCCTTTGAACTACTGTCAACGAACTGCTGATCTTTAGCCTTCTTAAGAAACTTCTTCTTAGCATCATCATAACCAGCAATCACGGAACCTGGATCCTTTTTGATATAGTTAACAATGTTATTAAGAAGAGCTTCTACAACTTCTGTATTAATAAAACCAGGACGAGTTGTAAACATAGCAGGATGATGAAGATTCTTGGCGTTCGTTGCTTTATTATAAGCAATCATCTTACCCTTTTCTTCATCAAACTCATCTTTAGGATTGCAAACAGCAACTCCAACAAACAGAACCTTTGTGATTTCTTCTGCATCAACAGGATTGATATCTCTGTTATTATACAAAGTAAGCCAAAGACTTCCATCTTCACAAATATCTGTTGTACTAACTGCTGCTACAACAAAATGATGAGTTTCTCCATTATAATCAACGAACTCTCCTTTTCTGTAATTTACTACTTCTTTCATTTTTGCTTTTATTATTTGGTTCATATAACGGTAAATATCGTAGATAAGACTCTGGAGCCTCTTCCATACAAATAGTTTTCTCTATAAGATATTCTTTATGTTTTTTGTTTGGAAAATACTCTACTTGATATTTACTCTGTAATTCTTTATCAGATTCAACGTATTTGTGGAACAATAATTCCGCTCTATTTGGATATATTTTATAGGCAGATAAACTATATAAAAATTTATCACCTTTTCTTACTAAATCTCCATATTTGTTAACCCAACGTGGATAAACAAATTCCTTAGGCGGATGTCTTAAAAATTCCATTAGATTACCGGAAGCTCGTCCTCATCCAAATCACCTTCAAAATCAGTTACGGTTTCATCCTCTGTCGGAGCTTCTGGTTCCTCGTTAGGAGTTGGATTTAAAGCGTTATCGAGATCTTCGTCCATCTCAAAGACAACCTCTTTCGGTGTCTTTACTTTAACAGTCTTAGCGGTTGTCTGACAAATTGCACACTTTACTTCACCCTTTGCGTTGACGTAATGTGGTGTCTCACGGCCGCAGACTGAGCAACGAAGATTCAGAACATTGCTTTCTTTCGTTGCATTTTTCTTTGTCTTTTTCATAAATCGTCTTCAATTACAATTTTTGCTTCACGGAGTTCCTTTCTAAGTTGGTCGTCCATCATCTGTAATACTTTAATATAATCTGCTAATTTTACTGTTTCCTTATCCTCAAAATGTTTTTTAGTTCGATAGTGAATAATTCTAGCTATCGCAGAACTTAATGGCATACCATACATAGGGTCTCCAAGTTCTTCACGAGGTGTTCCACCTCTAGGTTTTACAGTTTTCATCAAACGTAAATCCCAATGTGGAGATTCGTTAGAAACAGGTGTTAATTCGTAATCTTCACCAGTGATTACCATTTTTTAATATCAGATATATTATTGTCTGAATAATAAAAATCTTCTACATTAAAGTTAATATTGCTATTAAATACTTGTTTGATGTCTTTACAATCAGCATAAGAAAGTGTTCCATTCTTGGCGATGAACTCATAATAAACTTTAGGAACATCTAAATGCGTAACAACTAGATTGATTTTCAAATTATATTTACGAACATAATTATCAATACAATGTCTCTGATACGCATCATTTAATAATTGGAAATTAAATACTCCAATTTTAAAATTACCTTGATACTGATTTGTCTGGTTAGATTCATTTTCTTTAGACAAATTCTCTGAATATAGAGGAGTGAATCCATTACCATGTCTAGTTAGATAACTTCTACAGACCATATATACTTCAGCATTCTCTAAATACATGTCTGGAACTGCATTTAAGCCTACTGTTGTTGCTGTAACATTTGGATAAAATCCATTATCTGCATCTAACAATAGACCTTGAGTTCCTTCGAGTATTCTTATATCGTATTCGAAAGGATTCTGACAATCACATAAATTCCACATTTTGTCGTAAGACTCTATAAATAGCTTTTCTAAAGATTCATCAATATCGAATCCGTAGTATTCTCTAGCTAATAATAGTAAAGATCTTGCGTCTCTATATGGACGTGGATTAACAGTACTTCTTTTGTATCTTTCTATTGTAGCATATACACCATGTCCTGTAGTTCCGTCTTCCAACGTTTTCTTATCATTGGTAGCATACATTACATCATAAGGAGTTATTATCCTACAATCATAATTTATATTAATTGAAGGTTTAATTCCTTTGGATAATAGCACATCATATTCTTTACATAGACAAATAGGGTCTACTAGAACATTTTTGTCAACATAAGTTGGAACTCCAAGTAGAGTTCCACTACCAAATGATGCGAATTCATGTGTAATACTATTATAATTTACAGTATGTCCTGATTGTGGACCACCGCAGTATCTAACAACAATACAACTTTTATTATCTGCTTTGGCTTTCTTGCAAAGCCATTGTACTGTAGTTCCCTTTCCTTCATCGCCGAAAAGGGAACCCAGTACGATTTTGGTTTCTTTCATAGTTTAGTAAAGAATTTCTTCTTCCTCTACGTCTACTTCCTGAGTATTATGTTCAACAGGAGTAGTTCCGCCATTGTAACTACTAATAACAATTTCAGGAATGATATCGATAATATCACTTCCATCATTCGATTGAGTGTTAATCAAGTGATTACCAAGAAATTTCCAACTCTTAGATGTTCGAACAGTTCTTCCAGAGAAATCCATCACATTAATATGATAGATATCCCATTTCTCACAAGCTTCATTGTAAATATCTTCTGATTTTACATCACCCTGACCTTCACCAAACAAATCCTTAATAGTTTCTTGAGGAAGATTTTTCAAGAATGGCTCATCACCAATGGTGATAAGCACACCCTTTTTATTTCTCTTAATGAAAGAGTCAATATCGGTATGTCGAGCAGCGAAATACCAAGCGAGCGAATATGACTCACCGGCATTACCGCCACCACCACCTTCGAGATAAAGTCCCTTAAGCCAGGAATCCATAAGTTCATCAGAACTTTCAAACTGACCTACCTGGATAGGAACATCATCACATTCGTGGTCTCCAATACCAACGAAACAAACTTGAGGATGCTTGATACCAATGTCAAGAATCTTCTTCATGATTTCGGGGAAGTCATACTTAATAAGTCTTTCAGGAATACTTCCCATACTTCCTGTTACATCAAGAGCAATGATGATAGGAAAAGACTCAGGATGCTCATCACTATCCCTAGACTCTCTTACCTTACCTTTGATGTCAAACTTCTGACTTACTTGGTGTGTGTGTCTACTTTCTGAAGTAAAAATCTTACTTGCGTCCATTGTTGCATAACTCTTTGAACGCGATTTAGAACTTAAATAAGAATACGATCCACTACCCATTATTTTCCTTCTTTAGTTGTGTAATAAGTCGGTAAAACTTTCTCGATTTCTGCCTTATTAGGATAGGCACCAAACATGTCTTCATAACGAGACAGAGTAACTTCTAGCTTGATAATCGTGTTACGACGCTTAATACCAAGCTCGATATCCTTCTCCATAAACTTGTTTCCATCAAAGTCTGAAGGAACAACGTTAGTCTTGAAGGATACATCAGGACTTAAATCATCAATCAGATTGTTACGGTCACGATCGATCTTCTTAATCTCATGACACAAGTCCTCTACTCTGCGCTTCCATGATGTCTCTAATTCTTCGACGACGGCTTCTGCTCTGTCATCCTTAAGCTGCTTATAGCTTCTTTTAAGTTTGTCAATAAATAACTCTTCCATAAATTAAATTTCTTTTGTTAAAAGTTTTAATAGTTTTCCAAAGAAAGTATTTTCTTTTGGAACTAATTTTACGCAATCCTCTATTGATAAATAGAGTACTTGTGCAATTATTACTGCTATAGATACACCTAAATTAGCAAATGGGATTATCCAAACAATAATTATTAATAGTAGTGTCCACAAAGGCATTTTCCAATACTCGGATGATTCCTCATCGAAATAATAAGAATTAGATTCTTTTGTGGATTTATATAGAGCTATAAAAAGAATAAATAGCACTAATGATATTATATAACACCAAATCATTTTGCCAAATCTTTAGTTATAAACTTATATATTCTTTTGAGAATGTGCTTATCAGAAAGTCGAATTTCAGTAACTTCATATATAGCACAGGTACTCATTCCTAACCAAAATAACATGGCGATAAATCCTCCTGGACAAATAATGAGAAGTCCTACTAAAATGGCTTCCCATAGAGGTAGTGGACATTTCTTTTTATCGTAATGTCCACTACTATAGTTATACTTTTTGGCATAAGAATTACTTCTTATAGTATAATATATCCAGTAACATAGGATATTAATTAAGATAAGAATAATCATAATCACTTAGAAGGAATATAAAGTGCTGAACTATTACCTGCCATAGTAACAGGAAGTTTGCCATCCCACTTGTCAATCCACATCTTTCTCAGCATCTTTTCATCAAGAGTCTGAACCTGTAGACGATAAGCTTCTGCTGCTGCTTGTGCTGATACAATCTTCTTCTTTGCTTCAGCCTCAGCAACCTTTAACTCATTCTCACTCTTCTGAGCTTCCTGAACAGCCTTATTCTTAGCATTAACAGCTTCTACGATAGTCTGAGGATATGTAAGACCTGAAGTAAACTGATCAAGAATAAACCCTTCACTCTTTAATGATGCAGTAAGTCGTTTCTCAATAGCCTTTTCTACAGCTTCTCGGTTACTTACAATTTGGTCAGTAGTAAATCTATTAATTTCAATACGACAAGCATCCTTTACATGCTTGAGCACCGGACCCATGATAACATCAGACAACTCCTTACGATACTTCTTGAACACTGTAGGAGATTTACCATCGGCAATCTTAATGTTAACATTAGGATCGATTTTGAACTCTGAACCATCCTTTGCATTGATTGTAAACGGCTCGTAGTCGATAGTCTGAACATAGGTAGGATACTCAAACACCTGCTTTGTCATAGGATTGTACCAAACCCATCCAGTACACAGAGCTACTTCACCGATACCCTTGTCATCTCCATAGAGATTTACCAGAATACCTTCACAACCAGCGTCTATACGCTCGACACAAGAAGTCATTGAACACATTGCTACAAGAGCAAAAACGAAATACATGAAAACTTTC
>Ga0255059_10000084_pt1 | contig 16786 bp, 26 predicted proteins | sample 176RNAGHGlowgp2_FD_183551 | JGI IMG/M metagenome (GOLD analysis project Ga0255059, IMG submission 183551) | Metatranscriptome of sheep rumen microbial communities from Palmerston North, Manawatu-Wanganui, New Zealand - 1766 RNA GHGlow gp2... | ecosystem: Host-associated > Mammals > Digestive...
AGTCAAGATGCCAGACCAGATAACCTTAACTGAGGATGGTAATGTTGTTACCGATGACCTAACTTTTAATAGAGTAAATATTGAAAGTTAGGTCATCGGTAACAACATTACCATCCTCAGTTAAGGTTATCTGGTCTGGCATCTTGACTTTAATTGAGAAATTGTCAGTAAATTTTGACATTCTCTCAATAAATGGCTCAAGATAGTCAGCAGTCTTGAAGTAATCTTTATTTTTAATTCTAGTTGCTTTACCTTGAAGTACTTCCTCTAAGGTAAATTCATGCTGTGCTATTGGCATAGTGTTAACTTTTTAAAGTTACATATTCTGGAACTCTCCTCTCATTAGATTTCCTTCAATACATAAATCGAAGGATACTCCATAGGAGTTACGTCCAAAATTAAATGAAGAATAATCACTTGCCCCGAAAATACTCAAGACATTGCGATAATCTAACTTCTTACAAGCATTGTAATTGTTAGAATGTAAGTCACCTTTAATAATGTGAATATTATCGCCATAAATCTTATTATCGTCCAGCCACTCGTAGATCATTACTTTGTTCTTGTCATCGATATTGAGCGGAAGTCCTTTCTTCATAAACTTATCATCCTTACCGTGAGTAAGAACAAATGTATGACCACCTGCTTGGAATGTTCCAAAGAATGATTCAAATAAAGTACAGTTAAATCCTTGAGCCTGTAACTGGGCAAATAAGACTTTGGTAGCTAAATACTCTACAACACCAGAATGGTTGCCACAACGGACGGAATATAGGTTAATCTTATTAGCAAGACCTGCTTTTGCAATTCCCTGTACAAAGTTGTAGATAAGAGTAATATAAGCATTAGCCTGCTCATATCCATCCATATTCTCAGGAAGAGTATGGTCTAATCTTGCAGTCTTATTTGTAACACCACAAGAATCAATCATATCACCCATTAGGCAGATATTAATTTCCTCGTATCCACCTAAGGCAGCTAACTTATTAGCAAGCTCCTGAAGTCTACGTGCAATTTCTGGAACACCATAATTGATATTCTCATTATACATAGTTCCAGACTGTACAGTTGCACCAACGTGCATATCTGCTATATATACATTAACGAAATCGTTATAAATTTCGTCCTTGGGTTTGTTTATCTCTAAGGGTTTGAAGTTGAGGATTTTGAAGTCAAGATTCTTGACATTCTCAATCTGCTTCTTCAACTCGGCATTTTCTGTAGCATACTGCTTTAGTAATCTTTCGTTGTTCCGAACTCTCTCCTCTTCAATTCTTCTGAGAAAATCATTTTCTTTCTCACGAAGTTGCATCATAGACAGTTCTTCGGCAGAATGTTCCTCGATAATATGAGGAGCAAATGGACTGCTAGCTTTATAGATACCAAAGGCTGTAAGAATTCGTTTGAAATCAAACAGCGATAATTCTGGGAAATAGCGGCTCACCTCACGCTGTGTAAGGGAAGCCCCGTAGAAAGAGTAAAGTCTGTAGATGATATTCATTTCATCACGACTTAGCTTACCTACCAATGGACTCTTATTACGCCTATAAATCTTATAAGTATAATATAGAATCTTACCGTCTTCGCCTCTTTCTAATGCGATATCGGTGTAGTTACCAGCATCTACTGGTTCTGTTGTTGTTTCAGATTCTTTAGGATAAATTTCCTCAAGCATTTGTTCTGGCACTACTTCAGAAGCTTCTTTACTAATAAATTCAAGCTCTTCTTTGCTTCCGTGCTCTAAGCATTCAAGATAAAGTGCTCTAATTTCTTTGTAAAGATTAGAACTTGTATCTACAGAACGTTTAATGTTTGACATCTTAACGACCATAGAAGCATAAGATATCCCATTAGCTTCACAATACGCTTTTAATGTCATTCCGCTTGCTCGAACTTCTGCTAAATCATCACGATATTTAATAAGTGTACTTTCTTTCATATTTAAAGTTAGATAGCTGTTATGCCTGTATAAACTCCTAATAAAAAAATCCCAGAACGCAAGTCCCGGGATTTATAGGAGATTTTAAGATTCTAATCTTAAAAAAGAAGAAGGGAGCCTTGTTCAGACTCCCTCCTTTAGAATAATATAACGATAAGCGTTATAAATTAAGCCTCGTTACCGAATACAAGCCAACGACCAGACTTTGCAGCCTTGGAAGGAGTGTACTCAGCCTTGAAAGCAACAGGCTCACCCTCAGCGACGTCCTTGCTGATGTAGCAAGTCATCTTACCGTGGAAACCACCAGCGATAATCTCCTTAGCGAGATTCTTTGCAGCAGCCTTGGTCTCGTTGTTCACACCAAGGATTTCACCGGTAGCATCGTCAACCAGACGATAAACCTTCTTGAACTTACGCTTACCCTGCTCGTTCTTCACGTCAGTGATTGTCCAAGGACGCTCACGTGTATCAGCGACAGCACTCTCGATGGTGATAATGTAACCAACACCAGCGGCGCACTTGACTTTCTTCTGGAGATAGTCAACCATGAACTGCTTGACATCCTTCTCAGTGACAGCACCAGAGCGGGCCTTCATCCAGTTCTTATATGCCTGGGTAGCGTCACCAGCAATTGAGAAACCAAGGTTAGCGTCATTGATAGCAGCTTCCTTACTTACACCGACGATTTCAACTTTCTTAAAAGACATTACGTTTGCCATAATTGTAAAAGATTTAAAACATTAACATTAATTCATTTTTCCGAGTAGAACTGTTCTACAAATCGGAATTCGACTATTCATTTGAGTATCTAAAACTAAATACACCACTATTTCTGAAGTGGTAATACAATTATACCCATCGGTCTAAAAATTTCCAAATAAAAATGTAAAAATTTTTTAGAGCCATTAAAATGGGCATAATTGTGAAATCAGTTCCGTACACTTACTAGCCATCTCTTTAGGAGATAAACCGAAATTAGGGAACTTATGACAGTCCGTGGAGAACCATTCACATAGTAGACTTAGAGCAATAAGTTGGTCACCGTCTACCCACAAATCTTTCGTACACATCTTAATAACGTCATAATGTGTCAATTGTGGGTTTTTCTTACGAAGTGCATCAGTAAGATAACAAATCATACCAACAAGTGCCAACCTATCACCAAAGTCTTCAGTTGCGGGTACCCCGACAAACAAATCATCATAGAGCACTTTTCTCAGTGCTTCAATCTTGTTCGTATCCATTTACTGTATAGTAAGCAATCATTTTTAACAGCGTTAAAAATTCTTTTGTTCCTGCTAGGAACCATTTCGGCTTCATAGCTACTACGGAACTCCAGTAAGCCGGAATTGTCTCTACCACTAGGAAGTTTCCTTTAATGGTAGGATTATCTATTCCATAAAACTTCTTTGCACATAGTGAAAGAAGCCAGGAATAGAAAGCAATTTCTCGGTAGTAATGATACATCTTAACTGCGGAGTCAAATTCACTAATCAGTTTACCCGTAGTCTTAACGTCATTCACTGTAATTACTTTACTTACTTGGTCAATCGTAAAATTATCCAGTTTTGCTTTTAACTTCAACTCAACTGGTTCATTTCCGGGAACTTCAGCAAGAACATTAAGCAAGATTGTTCTTTCGTTTTCACTAGGTAGAAAACCACCAACTAAATCTTCTGGATGCAGGAGACTCTGGATATCTTTATTCTCGTTCAAAGACTTGATAACTTCCCTTAATCTATCTCGATTTTTATCATCAAAATAAATTGGGCAACGTTCATCTGTTGAATCTTGTTCAAATTTATACCGAGCTTTAAAGTAAGGCTTAATCGCTTCCTTTACTTTATTAAGCTGAGCATTTGAAGGAATACCATTATAGTAATCTACCTTAACAGCAGCCTCCCTAAGAACATCGTCACCGGGAAGTTCTCCGTTCTTTGTGATTTTCCAAAGCCAATCTGCCATTAAACCAACCTTTGCAGTTGGAGCGGCTACATCTTCACAAAGGAAGAAAGACTCCGGTTGTAGTGAAAGTTCATGAACTGCACTACCAAAAGCGAGACTCGTCGTAAATTTAGCATTTTTAGAAAGACCCTCAAAATATGCTTCCGGTGTTCCACCTTGGGCTGGGTTGATTAAGCCCATTCTAGAATTGCTAATATAGTCGGAATAATGCTCTCCGAAATAAGACGCGTCACTTATATTTTCTAGACGTAAAGTGTCTAGCAAAGGAGTAATCTTTATTTGTTGAAGAAGATCGTTTGTAAAAATCATCATAATAAATTCCTGAAGTTTGGAAATACGGTGTTCATGAATAATTCATAAACCTCTTCGATTTCCGCCTCCCTCAGAGAATAGATGCGACCAATGGGTCCCCAACTCTGATTGTTTGGAGAGTCCATTAGAAGACATGGAACTCCAGATAGATTAAGCTGAATAAAGTTGCTGATAGAATCATCAACAAAAACATCAACCCTACCCTTAATTAAATCTGCTTTGTTCTTACCTTGCGAGTATGCTTGATAAATTGGTGCTTTCGGAAAATTATTGTCCTCCAACCACTTACGCGTCCAAGCCTTTGGATTAACACGCTTTGTGCAATACAATGCTACATCGAAATCTGGACGATTCTTAACTGGCAGATTTAGCCAAAAGTCTCTATCTTTTTTCAATATACGAGTTACGTGTCGCGTAATCGTAGCATCATCTTTCGGAGGTCCGAATCTTTTCAGATAATACTCATACCAATAGTTACAAGTATCGTCGCAATCTAATCCTATACGGAGTTTCATAATTCGTCTAATTCTAGTAATTTGCTAGAGATTATAATATCGTGCTTATCATACAATTCGTCAAGGAATTTATCCCATTCTTCCTCTTCCAAATCAGCATATTTATCCCAGTAGCGTTTAATGATTCTACTTTTTGCATCTTTAAAATCGATGGCAGAAATAGACTTCACTTCTAGGTTATCAACGGTTCCTGCGGCATAAACAAATTTATCCATAATTTAGATGGTTTTTGACAACAATTCGTAGAACAAAGTATCTGGAATTATAAATACAGTTCCAGGTGAAGCACTACCACCTTCTGCGGCTTTCTTCCAAGCCATTACAAAAGGTTTAGATTTATCAGAACATGCATCCCTAATAGTAAAATAATTAGGAAGGTTTTGAGTGTTCTTACATTGTATATTTACAGGCAGTTTTCTGTCAGTATCAACAATATCAATCTTATTGTTATCGGCTTTCTTTGATTCACCCGCTGCTCTAACGCAGCCTGTATACCCAATCTCTTTTAGATGATTAATTACTTCTGTTTCAAAAGCACTACCTTTATTCTTGCTTTTCTTAGCTTGGTAGTGTCTCTTAGTAAAGGTATCTAACCATTCAAAAGTTGTCTTATCCTTACCACTAGCTCCGGGTTTGTTGCATCTTATTTTTATAGAAGCTATAGACAATCCAGTCTTTTCGCTAGCCTCTTCTATGGAGTTAAATTCTTGGGTGGTTCCATCTTTGAACGTCGCCCGACAAGATGTGTTTAGTTCCACCTATTTTTTAGCCATTTTACAAATTGTGTGATTAAGTTAAGTGCTTCTCCTCTCCCTTTATACTTATAGAAGTCGCTTATATCCTTTATTCCATACCTTCTAGGAATCCAAGTATAGATGAGTTCAGGATGAGCTTTCTTGATTTTCCACATATTAGCTATGCCAGCTGCATCATTGTCATAAATGACTACAATATGTTTGAATCTGGCCTTTAATTGCTCTAGAACAGAGTCTGATACAAATAAGTTTTCACTATTCGGAGCAATTGCCGGAATACCAAATTCATATAAACACATGCAATCTTTCATTGACTTAGTGATTACAAGTAAATTACCTTTCTTTGGCAACATTTCAAAGCCTTGTAACTTCTTAGCTGGCCAATTAGTTAAGAAGCGAATACCTTTCTCCTTATTACGGGGATAGTATATTCGCCATAATTCATTTCCATCCATCTTACCTCCATAATAGCCAAAAGCCATATCTGGATATTTAATGAGTGAAAACAAATTATCGTTAAGAAATACAGCTCGACAGGAAAATACCTTAAATCTCTTTAGAGTCTTTTCGGTAATTCCATACTGCATCCACCATTCTTTCTCAGCAGGAGTAAAATCCTGCATTTGAATTTGAATCTTGGACATTCCCGAGTCTTCATATCTCTTAACATTCTTAACTACGGTTCCAGCAGTACGCGGAAGATTGTCGTAACTCTTTAAATTGAAATCATTAGCAATTATTTTCAATGCAGAATAAAAATCTACATTAAACATTGCCATAACTAAAGAGAAACAACTATAAAACTCTCCCGTAGCAAAATCATGTAAGTATAAATCACCTTTGCCATTACGATAAAATCCACAAGTTGGTCTGTTATCAGTCCTAAGACGACTACATATCAACTTTTTGGATATTTCTTTAATTCCTAGATAATAGCAAAAGATTTCTTCTTCGGAGATTTTAGTTAAGATAAATTCCTTAGTTACATTCTCGCTAAAAGCAAACTTAAACATAACTAAGTTACTTAACTATTAAAGGCTGTCTAGAAGGCTGTTTAGTTCACCCTCAGTCTGAGCATCAAGTGCCTCAGATGCAGAAGGAGTAGCATCACTAGGAGCCGGAGTTGGACGTGCATTCTCGAACTCAACACGCTTCTTGTCCTCATTAGGAGTGAAACCGAGGTCATCCTTTAGAGACAGGAAGTTATTGTTGATATAAGCCTCACCGTCCTTGTTAACAGCTGCATAGAAAGGAAGAGCTGCATAGGTGACACCCTCATTGGTACGACCACCAAGTTTCAGATAACACTCAATACCCTTCTTCTCATTAGCGAGCTTAACAACCATGTTGGCAACATCGGTAAAGTTCTTTGCCTGGCCAACAACCTTCTTCAGTTTGGCGAAACCATCAGGATTCAGCACACCAAGAAGGTGAGCAAAGAACATCATAGCGCGGTCAGCGTTGGAAGGCATTTCACCACCCCAGTTGTTAGGCTGACGCTCTACGTCACGACCAGAAGTTCCAGGAAGGAAGAGATTCTCCTCATAGAAACCACTCTGGTTTTCCCAACGTACATTCAGTACGTCATAATCGGTACCATTCTTCTCAGAATGAATCTGTGTAAGCTTAGCCTCCACAAATTTTACCTTGTTGATGGAGTATGCTCTAAGTCTTTTGTCGGAAGCAACTCCAGTTGAATTTGCAAGTGAACCAAAATTAAAATTACTCATAATTGCACTTAATATAAAAAGATTACTACTAACTATCTAATTAATTAAACAATTCCTGCTAGCATAGACTCAAAGGTAGAACCATCGATTGCTGTTTCCTCGGAAGGAATATCATCATCGAGATTGTCTAGATTAACATCAAGACCTTCAGGTAGCGGTACATTAGCTGTGACAGCTTCATCGTCTGGTGGTAAATCCGGAGTCTTCTCTCCCTTTAGGATAAAGGTTCCAGAACCATCGGGATTCTCAGTAAGCTCAAAGATTGTACCATAAGCAGCAAGTGCTTCGTTGTTTGCACCTCTACAAGCTACTGTAAAAGATTTTGTTAAACGATTACCTGACTTACACTTAAAGGCTTCGTCAGTACCCAAGACAGGAGTAATAACTCCATCAATCTTACGCATCTTGATATTTAACTTAGCTTCAGGTTCCACTCCCATCAACTCAACAGCAGCTGTATTCAGAGTGTACTTGTTATCACTCAAGATTAGTTGAGGCTCTGAAGACTCGTCAGCTTTCTTCTTACGAGTTGTAGTGGTTTTCTTTGCTGCTGGAGCCGTAAACTCACGGATTTCTCCAGTTTCAGGATTAACGGCGACAAATTTTCCCTGTTCGTCGTCAAAACATAAATTGTAATTAATTAGCATAATTATTCTCCACTTTCAAATTTATTAATGGTATCTATGACCAATTTCATGTTTGGTTCAATGTATTTATCTGCAAAGCATCCTGCAACCGAGCGGCAAGTGTCATTACCGTTAGTCCTTGTCATAAATCTATACTGAACTTCGTCGTTTTCGTCAACGTACTTGTCAGTATAAATAATATAACTGAAAAGTCCATCAAGATTAACTGTCTTATCCAGCATCTTTCCTGATGTATACAACTTCCAGAATGGTTCAATATCTGTGCCATCGTTAATGATATGTGAAATCATAACAACGGTTAAATCATCTCGTAAATTTTGAGCATTGTTGATAATGTCATAATAGTTCTTAGCTTGACGAGTAAATTTCTCATAACCCTTCTCCTCTGCACTATTCATAATTTCATTACTTAACAAGTAATTTAAATCATCAATAACAACAGTTTTGATGTCGGGTCTGGTCTGAGAAACCACCTTTAGAATCTTAGCAATTCTAGCATAATCATTACTTACAAGCCAGTTTCCTACTAATTTATTATCTTCAATACTTACTTTAATATATTTCTTACGAAATCCTGGAATTTGTAATTGCTTGTTAGTGCAACTAACGATAAATGTCTCGGAAGGTTCAAGATATTTAAGCGAAGTACTCTTTCCAGTATTGGATAAACCTGCTAAACAGATTACATTGCTCATTACAATATAAATTTAAAAGTTGAACGTTCACTATCTTCTTTATCTTCTTCTTTTGTATCTGTTGTTTCTGTACTTTGTGGTTTAAGTATATATGTAGGAGATGTATACTTGGAATAATCGTTGATTTCTTCGGGCTTTGGTATTTCATGCCAATAACCCATCCTACCAAAAAAGTTTACTGCAATTTCAACACTAGATGCACCGTCTCTTGCTTTCTGAACTGTTATAGTTCTAAAGTTGTCTTCGAGTACGTCAATCTTATAATGATTGTAATTTGCAAGGTGTTCTCTGTGCGGATTAAAAATTGATAAAGCAACTTCACAGTCTTGTGCTGGATTTCCAGAGTCCTTAATATCATTAAGATTTAGATTATTGAGTCCTTGCTTTCGACGTTCTATGTCTCCAGCGCCTCTATTAATCTGCATAATAACAACCGGACTAATCCCGCAAGCATTTCTGAATTGAACTAAAGTTCTAGAAACTGCATCAATTTCACCCTTTAATTTATCGGCAGCAGCCTTTACAAGACCAATATGGTCAACAACTACAGTATGAATTAACTCTGGATTATTTGGTGTGAAAGATATTTCTGCATCTTCACCAGAACCAACTACTGTTAGCTTACCTGTCTTCTTAATCTCAAGTATTAACTTGTTATAGATATAAGCAGAATTACAGGTCTTGTCGTAGATTTTAACAACTCTTCTGACTTTTTCAAGCCAAGGCCTACACTCCTTTATAATTTCATAATACGCATCACAAAGCTTGTAGTTCTTCTTTCTAGAGAAAATCTCTTTTGGAGAAATCTCTATACCGTAAGTATCAAAGATGTAAAGACTTAGTAATCGAGCGTAGATTGTCTTTTTGGTCATTTCCAGAGAGAAATAAGTACATCTGTACATTTCATCCTCTAGATGTTCCATTAATGGTCTATATACATATGCATATAACGCTAAACTTGATTTACCATTACCGGTTCCTGCAAAGATTAGAGTATATGTAGATGGACAAACACCATCAATTATACTTTCCAATTTAGGCAATCCCATTCCGATTCCTTGATTCTTTCCCTCTCTACCTCTATCAACTTCAGCAAAGAAATCATCAAGTTCGTCAATCATATCATCTTGACAGCGTTAAAGTTAACGTTTGCTATTTCGCCATTTTTAAGAGCTTTCAACTCATTCCAACGCCTATCAATTACAAAACTTGCTAGAGAAAATTGTATAAATTGAGTATTATTCTTTGCCCAATCTAGTAGTTCCATAATTTCAGCGTGAGTTTCTGGATTCCAATTAATGGCTTTTCCATACGCTCTATAAAAATCCTCTGGAGAATCATATTTCTTAGAGATTCCTCTCAGTGATACAGTAGCTCCGTTAATATTACCAAACATAGGATATGCATCATAGAGTTCTTTACCTAATTCAAAAGATTCTTTATGAAATCCTTTAACAAAAGTTTTGTTGAATTGTACTTCAACAGGATTAAAAGACTCTCCTTTCTTAGGAATTTTATAACTCTTTACTATAATACCTTTATCTTGTAATTTAACGAGTATGTCGCGGAAATCTCCTCTATCTTCTTCGGGGATTGTAAAATAACGATATAGGTAAGTATCGTCTTCCTCAGCGGCTAATAAGAGAATACGAATAACGAAAAGTTCGTTAGGATTTAGGTGATACTTATTAAGAATCCCTAATTCCTCATCAATCGTACTATTCAAAATTCAGAATTGATATTAAAGTTAACCAATTCTGTAGAAGTTTTATACCTCTTTCGAGGGGTTAGGTACTACATAGGAAGATAAAAATTCTTTAGCCAATTCATCTTGGCGAGACATCATTTTTTGGATATCATACGTGTATCCAGCGCAATCTGTGATGGTTGGGAGATCCCAATCACTTACTTTATTCTTCGTTAGGTCTTTGATTATCGACCTCAGAAGAATCAACTCTAGTAGGTTCCGGAGTTTCATCTGTCATATTTTCACGGAATCGTGTTATAGCTTCAATAACTAGGTCCCTATTTCGTAGCTCTTTAGGAACAAATTCGTCAACATCAATGGTAGAACGAATGTTCTTCATCGTAAGGACTCTCTGTTCATCAGTCATGGTTAAATACCAAGCATCAAAAGCTATAAATACAGCTCTGTCATGAGCTATGTCGTTAATCATCCTCGAACGAGATTTCTTGTATGCAGCATCGAGAATTTTCCCAATGTTAGGCATCTTTGAAAGGTCGAAGATTTTCGCGTCGTCAATTGTTAATAATACATGCATATTAAAAACGGAATGTAAACTTTGCTGTTGGCTTCTTATAAGTTTCGTAGTCCTCGTGTCGTAATACTTTCATTAAGTTATCGGCATCTATAACGATAGCCTTTGAATCACCATGAGATTTTTCAAACCAAGAAGTTTCTACCGTATTGTTGAGGCATAATGTAAATAATTCAGCAATCTTATCCCCTTCTTTACGAATTGCTCTTCCCTTTCTCTGCTTATAGCGAGTAGGAGAAGAATCATATCCAAGGATAATTGCTAAATTAATTCCAGGACAGTCCAATCCTTCATCACACTTCTTTACAGTATTAAGAACACCCTTCTCTGCTTTCGCAAATTCTTCAATGGTTGTTCTTCCTTTTTTCTTTGAGGTTTTTCCGGTGTAAACGTGACCAATTCCAATCTTTTCAGCAATATCTGTTGTTGCAGAAAATGTGATAATCTTGGCGTTTGGACGATACTTAATGATTTCTCTAACGAGTTCCAGCTTCTTTGGATGCTCATTAATGAACTTCTTACGAGCTTGTAAAGCACGAGCAAGTGCAGTAGCATGATATGTTACCAGTTTAAATGTTTCAGTCCTATCTAATTTAGGATTATCCTTACACATTTGGTCTCTGAAACTTGAACGTCTCTTAAAGCCTTCTGGACCTAACATACTCATAGCCAAGTCAAAGTTATAACCAAAGAATTCAAAATGTTCGTTAAATTCTTTAGTCATAGCTTTATAGGTGTCTATATCATCAACATCTAACATGACCTTATACTCAACACTTTCAGCAACCCATCCATTTGCTATCGCTTCCATATCTGTAACTCTATCAACAACAGGGCAATACTTATATAGCAATTCATGCTTACCATCTAAGCGTTCCATTGTAGCAGATAATGCCAGAATAAAGCGATATTTTACTCTTTCAAATACTTGTATATTCAAAGTTGAGGCATATCTATGGGCTTCATCAAGAATGAGTAAATCACAGTCATATTGATTTTTAATCAACGTGTTGATGATAACAACATCGGATTGAAGACTTAATCCTTCTGCGTCTAATTGCTGAAACCACTGCTTTTGTAGGGTTTCAGTAGGTACAACGACCAATATGCGCAGACCAGGAAATTTCTGCGTTAGTAGAAGTGCTCCCATAAGAGCAATTCTTGTCTTTCCAAATCCAGTAGTTGCTACAATAGCACCTTTACACTTGTTCTGAATCCAACAACGAAGAGATTCTTTTTGTCTTTGGGTTCTAGTTAATGGAGTAAACAGTTCTAACTGTTGGTCTTCCATTATTCAAGGGTATAACCTTTAACAGAACAAACCTTTTCGATTTCCTGAATCTTCTGTTCCCAAAGAGCAGCCTGATTTCTAGCTTCATCTTCAAGACGAGGAAGAACTTTGTTCTTCAAAGTTAATAGGGAAATCTCATTGAGGTTCTCATATCTTTCATTCTTAAGATTGTGCATAGCACGGAACTCAAGATAAGACAAACCTCCGTTATAATCTGTATGTAACTTAACATCTGGGCGAAGATTAAGATTGCTCTTAACCTGCTCTAGACGATCCAATGGTTGACCGTTTTCATCTTTCTTAGAAAGATATTCTTTAATTTCATCCTTAGTAAACCACAGTCCAAGTTTAGTAAGGAAGTTGTTTGTGATATGCTTGCGCTGGAAAACTCCGAGTGAGGATAAACAAGCATCAAGAACCATATCAATAGATACAGCCTTGAACTCGTCGGGAAGTTCTACCAGTGAGCAAACAGGAACAGTCTTATAAAGACTACGAGGAATCTGAGTCTTTACTTCATCCTTGTTTAGATAGTCAATCAAAGCCTTTCTAAACTCAATAGGAATTGTTCCATTCTTACGTAAATGCCGCATATATAACTCGGCAGTGCAGCGCATTTGCTGGTCGCGAATTATATCAATTAGTACATAACGCCCTGGGTCTTCTTTATCCTTACTATAAAGCATAGATTTACAATGCTTGTAGCAATGACGAAGCTGTTCCTCAGTGGCATCAATTAGCTTAAACTCCTCTTGTACACGTTTACCGTTCACATAATGCTTAGGCCCTTTCCAAATAAAGGAGTTAATATCATTCTTCTTCTGTTCCAGAGCAGCTGCTAGCTTATCTCCTAAATCTGACATATTCTAAATATTATAGTTTAAAACTGTGAGTCATTTCCGGTTGCTCTGCAATAAATTTATTAAATTGTATGCTTGTGTAGTTATACGGAATTAATTGAGCTGAGGAAGTGTCATACCAACAATCTACACCAGCTTCAATAATAGAGTATGAGAGAAAACCAACTTCTCCATTCCGTAATTCTCTATGGTCCCAATTTGGCCAACGAACACACATTACATATTTATTGCCGAGTCGGTTCATTTCTTCCGATTCAAGTAACTCAAAAACATAAGTTATATAACCTTGAGAATCAGTATCCTGACACAATAACTTACATTTAGTTACCAGAGTTGTCATAATCCAATATTAAATCGTCTTCTGCGATATCATCATCCTCAGTTAATATTGCATTATAATCTCCCCAATTATCTCTCCAACCATCAAACAATTCATAAATTTCGTGTTTGAGGTCTTCTTCCTCGATAAATGTATTTCTATACTTATCTCGGATAATCTCTTCTGCTTCATCGTAAGATTTAGTACCATTTGTAAGCTCATACTCTAAACACATTTCTTCTCTGGCGGTTTGTCCAGCAGTTAAAACGTTTTCAGATTGAGTTGTATAAAGATAATGAACCTTACCTTTTTGGCCTGCATAAATATTATACCTATTCATATTTAGCTTTATCCATATAGTCTATGCAACCTGCGATTGCAAAGTCAGTTTTCATATTTTCAAACCCTGGAAAACAAGGAGCTCTTAAACATTTAGAACAACTTCGATTAAAATACATAATCTTAGAAGTTCGTTTTGTGGGTAAACCTTTTACAATAGGACTATTAGAAGTAGTAGTAGACATGCACTTGTTGCTCCACCACCAATTGCAAAACCAGTGGCTACTTTATACTGTTTTTCCTTCTTAGCGTATTGATTCTCAAGCTTCAGAATACTTTCCTCTTTCTGTGCAACTACCTGATTAAGGATAGTTATTCCTTCCACATGAAGTGAATCCTGTACTCGCAAGACTTTATTCATTTGACTGATGTCTTGAATTAAAACTTTAGATAGACTATCTTGCTTCTCTAAATGTTCTAATTCATTGAATAATAGATTAGTCTGCTTTAATTGTAAGGGAGTCACCTGGAAATCTTGCGCGTAGGAAATTTGTATAATACTGCCAATCAGCATCAGCAGACTGGTCAATAATATCCTTAGCTTTTTCTTCATACGTTTCTTTTACTTTTTCCTTTACAACATAGACAGTATCAGCATGGTCTTGTAATTTAACAAGTTCCAGCTGAAGACTGTCTATTTTGTGGTTCAGTGAATCCAGTTGAGCGATAGGCTCAATAGGAGGTTTTGCGTGTTGCTTTTGATAAAGTAGACAACCACCTATTCCTAATAGAATACCTATGATAGCACTAAGTAAATAATACTTAAAGTGTTTCATGGTGTTCTGCTAGATAAGCGGCTTTGGCTTTATCGTAGCCAGCAAGAACTGCACCAGGATTATTCTCGAAGTACAGCATCTCCTGATTAATGAGACTCTCAACAAGATCGGTATTAATCATACCAGTCTTAGAAGCATACAGTACTCCTGCGGGGCGCTTCTCAGCTTTACCGAGAGCAATAGTTTTACCAAGCTCTTCGTTAAACTCATCGTCTGGACTGCATACAGCAAATCCTAGAGAAACACGCTTTACCACGTCGTCATGAATAGCTACATACTTGTCAGCAGAAAGCTCTGTAACAGTAAACTTCGTAGGTGTAACATAAGTGCCTTTTGGGGTGTGAACCTCAGTAGCATCGGGCAGAAGCTCGCTAACAGCAGCAACAATGTACTGACGAGTTCTTCCAGAGAAATCAACGAATGAACCTTGACGGTACACTACTTTTCTTTTCTTCATAACTAAAATAATTAAAATGTTTTGAAACTAATAAATCTTTTGACCACACAAAAAGATTTTTAGTCTTCGTTGTTATCTACAATTTCGGCTTCAACAGGAGCTGTTTTCTTAATCTCTTCAATCTTGACACGTTTGAGCTGAGTCAGTCTACCCCATTCTTCAGGAGTAAAGTCAAATACTGAAAGTAATTTAGCTTTTTCTTCCATCCAAATTTTGTAATACTGAACTAAACCTTCATCACCGCTACCCTTGAAAACGCCTTTGCGTTTACGAACTCTATACTGGATGATATGATGTAAAGCAGAGCCTAAGCTCATACCATAACCATAAATCTTGAATTCGTATTTCTGGTTTTCCTTTCCTTTATTTACTACCTTTAAAAGATATAAATCGTAGGAATTGCTGGCTTCATCAAGATTTCTAAGAACAAAATCGCTACCTTGAATTAGCAGACCTCTGCTATTGCCTTCTTCATCTGGATTCATTGTCTAAATAGAAAAATGTACTTGCGTTCTGTAGTACCTTTAACTGAATACCACAATACCCAATCGCCATTATGTAGCTGGTCAATGTAGGGATTATAGTAAACAATTAGAAATACACAAACAAGTAGGATTAAAAATAAAAACCACATATTAACTTGTTCCTAAGTCTTCATGACTTGCTTCTACGGCTAGTTTATCACAAATATTATTCCACATTGCAGTTTCTGTTTTAGACTTTTGATGTCCATCAACGTGAATACCTTTAATATTTGGACATAAGGTCTTCAAGTTTTCAAACATCTCATCAAACATTTTCCACAATTTGATATTTTTGCGACGTTTCCAGCCCTCAAAAATACAGCCAAGACAATACTGTGAATCAGAGTAAATAGTAATTGAATCTACAGGCGCTTTAAAGGAACGTAAGGCACAATAAATTGCTAAAATTTCAGCAGTATTATTTGTACCACCTTTCCAAGAATGGGACCATTCCAAGACTCGTTTACCATCTTTTAAGATAATGAAAGCGCTTCCGCCTTGTTTTCTAGAAGATGAATAAGCTCCATCTGTGAATACTACATAATCTTTCATTACTCTTCAACACTAGGAATTTCAGCATGATTGATATATGTACTTTCATCGGCTTTAGTTACTTTATTCGTGCCATAAGCATGGATGCGAGAGTAATCATAAGCCAATACAGTAGCATTATCATAAGCTTTGACAATAACGTCATCGTTAGCGGTTACCTCTGCATTTCCTTTAGCAATTACATAAGTTGTATCGAAAGCAGTTACTTTCGCATCATCTAAAGCAATTACAAAGGAATGTCCATAAGCAGTAATCTCTGATTTAGAAGTAACAATGACAAAGCCATTATGTACATTCTCATTACAGAAAATATTTGCCTTTTTGCAGTCAACCCAATGGTCTTTAATGAGTTCTGGTGTAATTAACTTATTATCAACACACCACTCAAAAGAATCCCTAACAATTAAGCATAAATCAAACCAAGATTCCGCTTTAATAAGTTGTGCATAGCCTTCTTTACAAGCATCTATGGTTTTAGAGATTTCAATTAATTGTTTCTTGTATTCTCCAAATTCCATAAGCTGATAGTTTAGTCTCGCCGTATAGTGTGGTCAGTATACAGCATATAAAAGTAAAGGCCGACAACATTAGTTGCCAGCCTCTTCGTAATATCGTTTTACATCTTTAAGAAAGTCGATAGCTGCTTCCTCAATCGTATTACCAAAGCCGACAATACCTACTTGTAGGTTATCTCCTAATAAATAGCACCAGGCATTTCCATCGGAGAATGGTTTAAGTCCTATTGCATTTAGCAAAGTAATCATACCATATACTTCAAGGGTATTGCCAGCCGTATCCAATTGACACAGCTGAAAAATTTCTGATTTTTCC
>Ga0255059_10000087_pt1 | contig 16516 bp, 31 predicted proteins | sample 176RNAGHGlowgp2_FD_183551 | JGI IMG/M metagenome (GOLD analysis project Ga0255059, IMG submission 183551) | Metatranscriptome of sheep rumen microbial communities from Palmerston North, Manawatu-Wanganui, New Zealand - 1766 RNA GHGlow gp2... | ecosystem: Host-associated > Mammals > Digestive...
CTTCTTGCGCGTCTATGGTACTGGTATGGGTTAATTTTGTTGTTAGTATTAGTGAAATGATATAAAGTACTAGAGAGCTGATTAGGAAAACGATTATTAATGTGTGGTCGTGAAAGTGTAGTAGTTCTTCCATGATAGGTGATGTTGCGTCTTGAAAGCCTAGTTGTATGGGATATGCCATATGAGATGTACGGGATTTTCACCTGTAATTTAATCTTGACAAGGTTATGTAATGTTTTACTAACATCTCGTTTATTGAGAGAGTCATAGTGGCTATGGTGTTGGCTTGAAACCAATAATAGGAGGTTCGATTCCTTCCTTTCTTATTTTAGGTTAACATATGTGGGTTCTTCAAATGTGTGGTATGGTGGAGGACATCCGTTTAGTCATTCTAGGTTTGTTGTGGTTAGGTCTACAGTTAGGACTTCTCGTTTAGATGCAAATGCTTCTCAGATGATGAAGATTATTAGTATCACTGCTGTTAGTGAGATAAATGAGCCTATAGATGAGATAGTATTTCATATTGTATATGCGTCTGGATAATCAGAGTATCGTCGTGGTATACCGGATAATCCTAGGAAATGTTGTGGAAAGAAAGTCATGTTAACACCTACAAATATAATTGCAAAGTGGATTTTGGCTCACGTATCATTGAGAGTATAGCCTGAGAATAGGGGAAATCAATGTACGAATCCTCCTATAATAGCAAATACAGCTCCTATTGATAATACGTAGTGGAAATGTGCTACTACATAATATGTGTCATGGAGGACAATGTCAAGGGAGGAGTTGGCTAGAACAATTCCAGTTAAGCCTCCGACTGTGAAAAGAAAGATGAAACCTAGGGCTCATATTATGGCAGGAGATCATTTGATATTACCCCCATGAAGCGTTGCTAGTCAACTGAATACTTTTACTCCTGTTGGGATGGCAATAATTATAGTAGCTGACGTGAAGTAAGCCCGTGTATCGACGTCTATTCCGACTGTGAATATATGGTGGGCTCATACAATGAATCCTAGGAACCCAATTGATATTATGGCTCATACTATTCCTATATATCCGAATGGTTCTTTTTTTCCTGAATAGTAGGTCACAATATGGGAGATTATCCCAAACCCAGGTAAAATAAGAATATATACTTCAGGGTGCCCAAAGAATCAGAATAGGTGTTGATATAGGATAGGGTCTCCTCCTCCTGCTGGGTCAAAAAAGGTTGTATTCAGGTTTCGGTCCGTTAGTAGTATTGTGATACCAGCTGCTAATACAGGAAGTGAGAGAAGGAGAAGTACGGCAGTAATTAGTACAGATCATACAAACAAGGGGGTTTGATACTGTGACATCGCAGGGGGTTTTATATTAATAATAGTTGTAATAAAATTAATGGCTCCTAGAATTGAAGAGACACCTGCCAGGTGTAGGGAGAAAATAGTTAGATCTACTGAGGCTCCTGCATGGGCTAGGTTGCCTGCTAGAGGAGGGTATACGGTTCAACCTGTTCCTGCTCCGGCCTCAACCATAGAGGATGCTAGGAGTAACAGGAAAGATGGGGGAAGAAGTCAAAAGCTTATGTTATTTATCCGAGGAAATGCTATATCAGGGGCTCCAATTATCAGAGGAACTAGTCAGTTGCCAAATCCACCGATTATAATAGGCATTACTATAAAGAAAATTATTACAAATGCATGTGCGGTTACAATTACGTTGTAGATTTGGTCATCTCCGAGTAGAGTTCCGGGTTGGCCTAGTTCGGCGCGAATTAGTAGGCTTAAGGCGGTTCCTACTATACCAGCTCAGGCACCAAATAGAAGGTAAAGGGTGCCGATATCTTTGTGGTTGGTTGAAAATAATCAGCGGTTGATGAACATGGGTAAAATGGCTGAGTAAAGCAATAGACTGTAAATCTAAGAACAGAGGTTTAATTCCTCTTTTTACCAGGTCCTGTAGTGAATTAACATATTGAATTGCAAATTCAAAGAAGCAGCTTCAAACTCTGCCGGGGCTTCTCCCGCCTTTTTTTTCTCGCGGCGGGAGAAGTAGATTGAAGCCAGTTGTTTAGGGTGTTTAGCTGTTAACTAAAGTTTCGTGGGGGTGGAGCCCACCAATCTAGTGAGGATTTAGCTTAATTAAAGTGGTTGATTTGCATTCAATTGATGTAAGATGTAGTCTTGCAGTCCTTATCAGGAATTAAGTAAATTATACTTGCTTAGGGCTTTGAAGGCTCTTGGTCTGTTTAACCTAAATTCCTATTCTAGAATTGAGAGAATTGGTGTTAGTGGTAGTAATATGGTGGATAGTACAGTTATTGTTGGTAGGAGGGTTATTCGTTTTGTGGTTGGGAATTGTCATTTCATTTTTATATTGTTTGTGGAGGGAAATATCGTGAGTGCAGTGGAGTATGTAAGTCGTATATAAAAATATAGGTTTAGTAGTGCTGTAATTGCTATGAGGGTGGGTAAGATAATGCTGTCATTTTTTGTTATTTCTTGGATAATTATTCATTTTGGTATAAATCCTGATAGTGGGGGAAGTCCTCCTATTGATAGGAGGGTAATGAGGACTAGAATTGTTATGATGGGTGCTTTATTTCATGTGTGTGATAATGATAGGGTGGTTGTGGTTGAGTTGGCTATAAATAGTGTAAATATGGTAGAGGTTATAATGATATAAATAATTAGGTTTAGTAGTGTTATGGTGGGATTATATAGTAAAACTGCTGTTATTCAGCCTATGTGGGCAATTGATGAATAGGCTATGATTTTTCGTAGTTGGGTTTGGTTCAGTCCTCCTCAGCCTCCGATTGTAATAGATAGAATTGATAGGGTTAGGATCAGGTCTAGGTTGATGGATGGAAGGATTTGGTAAAGTACTGACATGGGTGCTAGTTTTTGTCATGTGAGTAAGATTAGGCCTGAGGATAGGGGAATGCCTTGTGTCACTTCTGGGACTCAGAAGTGGAATGGGGCTATACCTAGTTTTATAGCAAGGGCTATTGTTATGAGTATGGAGGCTATTGGGTTAAATAGTTTTATTACGGTTCATTGGCCTGAGAATATTAAGTTAATGATAATGGCTATTATTAGTAGTATTGAGGCTGTTGATTGAGTTAGGAAATATTTGGTTGATGCTTCTGTGGCTCGTGGGTTGTGCTTTTTTATTATAATGGGAATAATAGCAAGTATATTTATTTCAAATCCAATTCAGATGAGCAATCAGTGGGTGCTAATCATAACGATAATGGTTCCAAGTATAACGGTTATTAGAATAATAATGAGGATAATTGGATTTATTAGTACGGGAAGGATATGAACCAACATTTTCGGGGTATGGGCCCGATAGCTTAATTAGCTGACCTTACTATTAGAATTTGGTGTAATTGGGAGCACGAAGAGTTTTGGGTTCTTAGGAGTAGGTTCAATTCCTATAGTTCTAGAAATAAGAGGATTTAAACCTCTATTATTTACTCTATCAAAGTAACTCTTTTGTCAGACATATTTCTTATGTTTGTGGGGGGATGCTTGATAGGAGAATAGGTAGTGATACGTGTCATATGCATAGGGCTAGTGTTAGGGGTAGAAAATTTTTTCATAGTAAGTGTATTAGTTGGTCGTAACGGAATCGGGGGTAGGATGCTCGGATTCATAGGAAGGTAATTGTGAGTAGTAGCGATTTGATGGTGAAGTTGATTGTGTAAAGTTCTGGTATGTATGGGTTGTGAAATGCTCCTAAGAAGAGGGTTGTTGTGAAGATGTTTATTATGATAATATTTGCATATTCTGCTATAAAGAATAGGGCGAATGGTCCGGCAGCATATTCTACGTTAAAGCCTGATACTAGTTCAGATTCTCCTTCGGTGAGGTCAAATGGTGCTCGGTTTGTTTCTGCTAGTGTTGAGATAAATCATATTATTGCTAGGGGTCATGCTGGGAAGATTAATCATACTTGTTCTTGTGTAATGATTAGTGTAGAAAGGGTAAAGGATCCATTTATTAGTAGGACTGATAGTAAAATAATTGCTAGTGTTACTTCATAAGAGATTGTTTGTGCTACTGCCCGTAGGGCTCCAATGAGAGCATATTTTGAGTTGGAGGCTCAACCTGATCAGAGGATTGAGTATACGGCTAGGCTTGATATGGCTAATATGAAGAGGACTCCTAAGTTTATATTGATGAGGGGATAGGGTATGGGTAGGGGGATTCATATAGTTAAGGCTAGGGTTAGTGCTAGGATGGGAGCTAGAATGAATATTGAGATTGAGGATGTGGCGGGTCGTAGGGGTTCTTTGATGAAGAGTTTAATTGCGTCGGCGATGGGTTGAAGTAAGCCATATGGCCCTACAACGTTTGGGCCTTTTCGAAATTGTATATAACCTAGAACTTTTCGTTCAACTAGTGTAAGAAAAGCTACAGCTAGGAGAATAGGAATAATGAGTGTTAGAACGTTGATTATAAACATTTTGTTAAGGAGAGGATTTGAATCTCTGAGTATAAAGGTTTAAGTTTTACGCAATTACCGGGCTCTGCCACCTTAACTGGGCCCTTTTCTAGGGCAGGTTTTGTTGTGAAATTAATTAAGATAAAGTCATTAATTGGTTTAAGGCGCTTTGTTAAAGTTGGCCTTATTTCTCTTGTCCTTTCGTACTGGGAGAAATACATAACAGATAGAAACCGACCTGGATTACTCCGGTCTGAACTCAGATCACGTAGGACTTTAATCGTTGAACAAACGAACCTTTGATAGCGGTTGCACCATCGGGATGTCCTGATCCAACATCGAGGTCGTAAACCCTATTGTCGATATGGACTCTTGAATAGGATTGCGCTGTTATCCCTAGGGTAACTTGTTCCGTTGATCAAGTTTTTGGATCAATAAGCGATGGTTTGGTTTGACTTGTTAGTCTAGTCTTTAAAATCGCTCGGAGGATTTTCTGTTCTCCGAGGTCACCCCAACCGAAACTGTTAACTCATAAGGAGTGTTGTTATCCCTTGGTGGTTGAATTTATTTTCCTTGAGTTACTTAGTTAAAGCTCCATAGGGTCTTCTCGTCTTGTTGATTTATCCCCGCCTCTTCACGGGGAGGTCAATTTCACTGATTGGAAGTAAGAGACAGTAAAACCCTCGTGTGGCCATTCATACAAGTCCTTATTTAGAGAACAAATGATTATGCTACCTTTGCACGGTCAGAATACCGCGGCCGTTTAACGTTTAGTCACTGGGCAGGCAGTGCCTCCAATACTAGGGATGCTGGAGGTGATGTTTTTGGTAAACAGGCGGGGTTTAGTGTTTGCCGAGTTCCTTTTACTTCTTTGAATCTTTCCTGGGTGCACTCCTGTGTTGGGTTAACAGTATAAGTAATAAATCATTTATTGTTGGGTTATTTTTATTTACTGTTAACGGTCAGGGTATTATCAGTTACTGACTTAAACTTGTGCGAGGAGAAAATATTTCTTGTTACTCATATTAACATTATTGCTTCTATTTAGTAATAGAATAGTCCAGTATTAAATCTAGGAGTTGGCTAATGTTATTGCTGGGATTAATAATACTATTGTTGTTGAGCTTTAACGCTTTCTTAATTGATGGCTGCTTTTAGGCCTACTATGGTATTTTTAGATCTTACTCTCTAGTGAAGGTTGTACCCATTTCTAAAAGGCTGTACCTTTTTAGACTAACTTTTAAAGATACAGTGGGATTTATTTGTATTTTTGGTATCTTTAAAGCTGAACTAAAATTCATTTTCTGGACAACCAGCTATCACCAGGCTCGTTAGGCATGTCACCTCTACTTATGGATCTTCTCACTATTTTGCCACATAGATGAGTTGGTTCTAATAAACTGTCTATAAGTAGCTCGTCTGGTTTCGGGTTACTTAGCTAAAATTCGTTTTGTTAAGTTTTTTGCTCGTTAATTCATTATGCAAAAGGTACAAGGGTTAATCTTTGCTTTTTTGTACTATGATTTTTTTCTTTCATCATTCCCTTGCGGTACTTTCTCTATAGCGCCGTGTTTAGAATTTCTATCTCCTATACTTTAATTAGGGTAAATGTTTTATTTTAATTAATTTAGTTATTTAAACTGGAGAGTGGGAGGTTTTGGGCTAGGAATAGTTCAAGATACTCATAATGTGTGAAATCTTCTAGGTGTAAACTAGATGCTTTAATTAAGCTATATCTTGGTTTATCCAAGCACACTTTCCAGTATGCTTACCTTGTTACGACTTGTCTCCTCTCGTGTGGTTGATATATGTAAATAGGTTTAAGTATATCATATTTACTTGAGGAGGGTGACGGGCGGTGTGTGCGTGCTTCATGGCCTGATTCAACTAAGCACTCTATTCTTAGTTTACTGCTAAATCCTCCTTTGGCTATTAATTTCATAATGGCTTTCGTATTAAATTTTCTTGGGTAGAAAATGTAGCCCATTTCTTCCCACTCCATAGGTTACACCTTGACCTAACGTCTTTATGTGTTATTATTGAGCTTACTTTTGTCCCTTTTTTAGGGTTTGCTGAAGATGGCGGTATATAGACTGTATTAGCAAGGATTGGTGAGGTTTATCGGGGTTTATCGATTATAGAACAGGCTCCTCTAGAAGGGTATAAAGCACCGCCAAGTCCTTTGAGTTTCGGGCTGTTGCCGGTAGTACTCTGGCGAATAATTTTGTTCTTATAATTATTTGTGTTTAGGGCTAAGCATAGTGGGGTATCTAATCCCAGTTTGGGTCTTAGCTATGGTGTATCAGCTATTGTAGGGTTACTTTCGTCATTTATTTTTGTTATAATTATGGCTTTTTACAGTTTAATTAAAATTTAACTCTATTTAGTATGATGCTTTAACACGCTTTACGCCGTACTCCTGTTAGCTTGGGTCAATCGTATGACCGCGGTGGCTGGCACGAGATTTACCAACCCTAGTCAATATGGCTTAGTCAAACTTTCGTTTATGGCTTAATTTTTGTTACTGCTGTCTCCCGTGGGGGTGTGGTTAAGCAAGGCGTTGTGAGCTACAAGAGTGTGTGCTTGATACCTGCTCCTTTTAGTCCTGTGTGATTCGAAGGGCGTTACTCACCGGGGCGTGGATGCTTGCATGTATAAGTCTATTGAAAGTTAACAGGAAGGCTGGGACCAAACCTATATGTTCATGGAGTCAGTAGACTCATCTAGGCATTTTCAGTGCCTTGCTTTAAGTTTAAGCTACATTAACTATGCGTTATGTATATGACCCAGGTGCCTATATATTTACTTCGGTTGGAGTATGAATTTGAGTATTGAGGGCGGGATAAATTTATATTAATATCTAGGGGGAAGCGTGTTAAAAATGGTGATAAATATTTAAGGGGAAGGGGGGAAAAAGAATATATAAATGTACGATACAGCAGGTATGTCCTGTGACCATTAATTATATTATGCCCATGCTTACCATTATGAGGATGCTCAAGATGCAGTTAAGTCCAGCTACAATTCATGCTCCGGGTCGGGGCCTCAGACGGCCATAGCTGAGTCCAAGCATCCCCAAAAATTAAAAAATACCAAATGCATGACACCACAGTTATGTTAGGCATGGGCTGATTAGTCATTAGTCCATCGAGATGTCTTATTTAAGAGGAAAGAATGGGCGATTTTAGATGAGATGGCCCTGAAGAAAGAACCAGATGCCTGTTAAAGTTCATTAAATAGTTACCCCCACAGTTAATGGGCCCGGAGCGAGAAGAGGGATCCTTGCCAAGCGGGTTGTTGGTTTCACGCGGCATGGTGAACAAGCTCGTGATCTAGTGGACGGGATATGCATGTTGACTAGGACGGATTTGACTTCATGTACTATGTACGGTCAAGCAGTTCAATGCCCTATATGCTTCAGTGAAGTGAATGTACATGCTTATACGCATGGGGTAAATCATTTAATGTACTTTATACATATAATGTCTATATTACATTAATATTATGTACTCGCTTAGCACATTCAAGACAGACATAAGATATGTTGGGTTTATGAACGCTCGTGTCCGTGGGTGGATGGTTGTGCTTTTCTTGTATGGGTTGTTATGTGGGTTTGTGGAGTGGGAAGTCCGTGTTGTATGTTTGGGAGTTTTAGCAAGTTTAATACTGGAGAGGTTCTTTATATTTTTGGAAATATATTAATAAGTATCGTTGATAATGATTCAGGGAATAGTTTAAGTAGAACTTCAGCTTTGGGTGTTGATAGTGGGGCTATAGCTTCTTCCTTGAGTCTTAGGGAGGTTGGTTGTTCTCCTTCTCTGGTTTACAAGACCAGTATATTGATTGTACTACAAAGACTTGTCTTCATTTTAGGAGGTTGTTTTCGATGATGCTAGCTACTGGTATTATGACTAGAATGATAAGGAAATATATAGTAGATGCTAGTTGTCCAATAATGATGTAGGGGTGTTCAACTGGCTGGCCTCCAATTCATGTGAGTGTTAATAGGTCGGCTACTAGGATTCAGAATATACATTGACTGATTGGTCGGAATATTATGCTCCGTTGCTTTGATGTATGGAGGAGGGGTATAATTACTAGGACTAGGATTGAGAGGATTAGGGCGAGGACTCCTCCTAGTTTATTAGGGATTGATCGTAAGATTGCGTACGCAAATAGGAAGTATCATTCAGGTTTGATGTGAGGGGGAGTGTTAAGTGGGTTTGCTGGGGTGTAGTTGTCTGGGTCTCCGAGTAAGTCAGGCGTGAATAGTACTAGTAGCATGAGGATGAGGATTAGTAGGATAGCACCTAGGATGTCTTTAATGGTGTAATAAGGGTGGAAGGGAATTTTATCTGTGTCCGATGGAATTCCTGTGGGGTTGTTGGATCCTGTTTCGTGGAGGAAGAGTAGGTGAACTATGGCGAGGGCTGCGATGATGAATGGGAAAATAAAGTGAAAGGCGAAAAATCGGGTGAGGGTAGCTTTGTCTACTGAGAATCCTCCTCAGATTCATTCGACTAGGTTTGTGCCAATATATGGAATTGCTGAAAGGAGGTTGGTAATAACTGTTGCTCCTCAGAATGATATTTGTCCTCATGGTAAAACATAGCCTATGAATGCTGTGGCTATTGTCGCAAATAGGAGGATTACTCCGATGTTTCATGTTTCTAGGAAGGTATATGATCCATAATATAGGCCTCGTCCTACATGCATAAATAGGCAGATAAAAAATATTGATGCCCCGTTTGCGTGTATATATCGGATAATTCAGCCATAGTTTACGTCTCGGCAAATGTGGGTTACAGAGGAGAATGCTGTTGTTGTGTCAGGTGTATAGTGTATTGCTAGGAATAGGCCTGTTAGAATCTGTAAAATTAAGCAAATGCCTAGGAGAGAGCCAAAGTTTCATCATGATGAAATATTTGATGGAGCTGGGAGATCAATGAATGCGTTGTTTACAATTTTTATTAGTGGGTGGGTTTTTCGGATGTTGATCATTAGTGTTCTTATAGTTGAATGACAACGATGGTTTTTCATATCATTGGTCATGGTTAGATTCCATGTGAGAATGATGATGACATACATTGTGTTTATCTTAAGTGTTATTTTTGTGATAGGTTTTGTGGGGTTTTCTTCAAAACCTTCACCTATTTATGGGGGGTTGGGGTTAATTGTAAGTGGTGGGGTTGGGTGTGGTATTGTGTTGAATTTTGGTGGGTCTTTTTTAGGTTTAATAGTTTTCTTAATTTATTTAGGGGGTATGATGGTAGTTTTTGGTTATACGACAGCTATAGCTACTGAGCAGTATCCTGAGGTTTGGGTTTCTAATAAGGTTGTTTTAGGGACGTTTATTACTGGTTTATTAATGGAATTTCTTATGGTTTATTATGTGTTGAAAGATAAGGAGGTGGAAATTGTATTTAAGTTTAATGGTATGGGGGATTGGGTTATTTATGATACGGGGGATTCTGGGTTTTTTAGCGAGGAGGCTATGGGAATTGCTGCTTTATACAGTTATGGTACTTGATTGGTTATTGTTACTGGTTGGTCTTTATTGATTGGTGTTGTAGTGATTATGGAAATTACTCGTGGAAATTAAGTAAGGTTGTACTAATGAGGATCGTGATTAGGAAGGAGAGGAAATATAGTTTAATTAGGCCCTTTTGGCTTGTGATTGTGGTGGATATTTTTATTTGGGCTAGTGAAATGGTTTTTGGTAGGATAGTTTCTAGTCAGATTAGATCTAGGAGAGAGGATGCTGATTTTTGGCTTATTGTTAGGTTTATATAGGGGGTCAGGCGGTGTATAATTGTAGGATAATATCCTAATAGGTTAGAGAATTTGAATGTGTTTGATGGATAATTAAATTTTAGGTAGTGGGTTGTGTTGCTGATTTCTAGTGCTAGAATAAAGCCTAGGATTGTGACTGTTAAGGCAGTTATTTTTAGATAGTGGGGCATGGTTATTTGGGGGATTGTTATTGGGGGGATGTTATTAGAGATAATGAACCCTGCAAATAGGCTTCCAATTAGTAAGCGTTTGATTGAATTAATTAGGAATGGGTTATTTTCATTGATATTAATGAGGGTTGGAAATCGGGGTTGTCCTAGGAGTGCAAAAAAGATAATGCGAGTGCTGTAGATGGCTGTGAAGGAGGTGGCGACTAATGTTATTAAAAGGGCTCAGGCGTTGGTATAAGACGTATTAGCGGATTCAATAATCAGGTCTTTGGAGTAGAATCCGGTGAGAAAGGGTATTCCTGTTAGTGCAAGGCTGCCAATAATGAGGGCTGTTGTGGTAAATGGCATTGCTTTAAATAGGCCTCCTATTTTTCGGATGTCTTGCTCGTCGTTTAGGCTGTGGATAATGGAGCCAGAGCATATAAATAATATGGCTTTGAAGAAGGCATGGGTGCAGATGTGAAGGAATGCTAGGTGGGGTTGATTAATTCCGATTGTTACTATTATGAGGCCGAGTTGGCTGGATGTAGAGAAAGCGATAATTTTTTTGATATCATTTTGGGTGAGGGCGCATATTGCTGTGAATAATGTGGTTATAGCCCCTAGACATAATATGATTGATTGGGCAAATTTATTGTTTTCTGTTAGTGGATAAAAGCGGATTAGTAGGAAGATGCCTGCTACTACTATTGTGCTTGAGTGGAGTAGTGCTGAGACGGGTGTTGGGCCCTCTATTGCAGAGGGTAGTCATGGATGTAGGCCAAATTGTGCGGATTTTCCGGTTGCAGCTAGAATTAGTCCTATTAGGGGTAGGTTTGAGTCGTTTGGATTTAGTATAAAGATTTGTTGGAGATCTCAGGTGTTGAGGTTAATTAGAAATCATGCTATGGCTAGAATAAATCCGATGTCGCCAATGCGGTTATATAGGATTGCTTGTAAGGCTGCTGTGTTGGCGTCTGTCCGTCCATATCATCATCCGATCAGTAGAAATGATATAATTCCAACTCCTTCTCAGCCAATGAAAAGTTGAAAGAGGTTGTTTGCAGTGACAAGAATAAGTATTGTAATGAGAAATAGGAGTAAGTACTTGAAAAACTGGTTAATGTTGGGGTCTGAGTGCATGTATCATATTGAGAATTCTATAATAGATCATGTAACGAATAGTGCTACTGGGACGAATATTATTGAGAAGAAGTCTATTTTGAAGCTGAGTGATAGTTTGAGGGTTTGGATGGTTAGTCAGTGTCAGTTTGAGATAATTATTTCTTGTCCTGTGTGGATGAATATTATTGTGGGGATTATGCTAGTGATGAAAGCGCATGAAATGGTTGTTTTTACATAGAGTGGATAGTTGGTGAATTTGTGGGTGTTAAAATTGATTGCTGCGATGGGTATGGTTAGTAGAATTAGGGTAACTAGTGTGAGGGAGGAAAATAGGTTTATTACTTTTATTTGGAGTTGCACCAATTTTTTGGTTCCTAAGACCAATGGATAACTACTATCCTTTAAAAGTTTGAAAAAGCCATGTTATTAGACATGGGGGCATAGAATTAGCAGTTCTTGCATACTTTTTCGGTAAATAAGAAGGTAATAGTCTTCTATTATTAGATCCACAATCTAATGTTTTCTTAAACTATATTTACAGTATAGGGGGCCTAGGATAATTTTCGGGTTTAGGGATAGAAGTAGGAGTGGTAGTATATGTAGTGATATGAGTGCATTTTCTCGTGTGAAGGAGGGTAAAATATTATTGATGTGGTGAGTATGTTTACCTCGTTGTGTTGTGATTAGTATGTAGAGGGAATATAGAGCAGTAATTACCATATTAAGTCCTATTAGAATGATTGTGATGTTAGATCATGAAAAGGTTGATATTACCACAAATAGTTCTCCGATTAGGTTGATTGATGGGGGTAGAGCTAGATTAGTTAGACTTGCTAGGAGTCATCAGGCAGCCATTAGTGGAAGGAGTGTTTGTAGGCCGCGGGCTAGGATTATTGTTCGGCTGTGAACTCGTTCATAGTTGGAGTTTGCTAGGCAGAAAAGTATGGAAGATGTGAGACCATGAGCAATTATTAGGGCGGTGGCTCCTATGTAGCTTCAGGGTGTTTGAATGAGAATGGCAACAATGACAAGTGCTATGTGGCTAACGGAAGAATATGCAATGAGTGATTTTAGGTCCGTTTGGCGAAGGCAAATTGAGCTGGTTATGATTATGCCTCATAATGATAATATAATGAATGGGTATGCTATAAAGTCGGTGATTGGATTCAGAAGTAATGTAATCCGTATCATGCCATATCCTCCTAGTTTAAGTAGGATTGCTGCAAGGACCATGGAGCCTGCAATTGGAGCTTCTACATGGGCTTTGGGAAGTCAGAGGTGGAGTCCATATAGTGGTATCTTTACTATAAAAGCTATTATGCATGCTAGTCATATGAAAGTGTTGGATCATGAGTTAGGTATTGGTTGAACTCAGTATTGGAGAATAAGGAAATTTAGTGATCCTATTGTGTTTTGAATATAAATCAGTGCGACTAATAGGGGCAGGGATCCTGCTAGTGTGTAAAACAAGAAATAGAGACCGGCGTTTAGGCGTTCTGTTTGATTTCCTCATCGAGTAATAATGATAAGTGTGGGGACTAGCGTTGCTTCAAACATGATATAGAAAAAGATTAGTTCTGTGGCAGTGAATGTTATAATCAGAAATAGTTGTAGTAGAATTAGCATTGAGATGAAGAGTTTTTTTCGGGCTAGATTTTCTTTTGATAGATGATGTTGGCTAGCTATGAGTATTAGGGGTAGAAGTCATATGGTTAGAATTAGTAATGGTGTAGATAAGGAGTCGGAGAAAAAAGTTAATGAGAAGTTGAGGCTATTATCACCGAATTGATTTAGGAGGAGAAGGCTTGTGAGGCTGATTAGCAAGCTGTGAAGTGTGGTGTTGATTCAGATTATGCTATTTTTTGATAGTCAGGTTAGGGGTATAAGTATTATTGTGGGGATAATGTATTTTAGCATTGTAGAAGGTTAAGGTTTTGTACATAGTCGGTGCCATATGTATTTGACACCATTACTAGTAGGGACAGGCCTAGTGCTGCCTCGCAAGCTGCGAAAACTAGTAGAATAATGGGCATTATACTGGCTAAGGTAAAATGTGAGTTTAGGATTATTAGGGTGGCTAAAATAAATAGGGATAATATTATTCCTTCTAGGCATAGGAGGGAAGATATTAGGTGGGATCGGTATATTAGTAGTCCTGTGAGGGATACTGTGAATGCCATTATAATGTTTATGTATACGAGGGACATTTGGTAGTTATGAGCTTAATCATAATCTAATGAGTCGAAATCATTTATTTTGTTTTAAACTAAATACCATATTCGGTTCATTCGAGTCCTTTTTGAGTTCATTCGTAGGCCAGGCTTACGGCTAGTAGAAAGATTAGGAGAAGAGCTATGGTGAGCATTGTGTTTAGATTAGTTGTTTGTGAGGCTCATGGTAGTGGTAGGAGTAGTGCAATTTCTAGATCAAAAAGGAGGAATGTGATGGCTACTAGGAAGAATTTTATAGAGAAGGGGAGGCGAGCAGACCCTATGGGGTCAAATCCACATTCGTATGGGCTTGTTTTTTCTGAATACACGTTCAGTTGGGGAAGTCAGAATGCGATGGTTACGAGTAATGTAGCTAGCGTGAAGTTAGTTAGGAGAGTAATTATAAGGTTTATTGTTCTTTTTCGGATTAGACCGAAACTAACTGATTGGAAGTCAGTTGTACTAATTAATACTAAAAGGACATGAGCCTCATCAGTAGATGGATACATAGAGGAAAAGTCATACTACATCTACGAAGTGTCAGTATCAGGCAGCGGCTTCGAAACCGAAATGGTGACTAGAGGTGAAATGAAATTTCAATTGGCGGAAGAAGCAGACAATTAGGAAGGTGGATCCGATGATGACATGGAGGCCGTGAAATCCTGTAGCTACGAAGAAAGTTGAACCGTAAACCCCGTCTGAGATTGTAAAGGGTGCTTCATAATACTCTGATGCCTGTAACAGTGTAAAGTATACGCCTAGTGCGATGGTAATGAATAGGGCTTGTAACATGTGGTAACGGTTCCCTTCTATGAGGCTATGGTGAGCTCAAGTAATGGATACTCCTGAGGCTAGAAGGACAGAGGTGTTGAGTAGTGGGACTTCTAAGGGATTAAGTGGGTGAATGCCTGTTGGAGGTCAGCAGCCGCCTAGTTCGGGTGTGGGGGCAAGGCTTGAGTGGTAGAAGGCTCAGAAAAATCCAGTAAAGAATAGAACTTCGGAGATAATGAAAAGAATCATTCCGTAACGAAGGCCCTTTTGGACAGCCGGAGTATGGTGGCCTTGGAAGGTGCTTTCTCGAATCACATCTCGTCATCACTGGTATATTGTAAGTATATTTGTTGTTAGGCCCAGAGTTAGTAGAGCTGTTGAGTTGAAGTGAAATCATATGATGAGACCAGATGTTATTAGGAGGGCAGATAGTGCTCCTGTGAGAGGTCAGGGGCTTGGATTTACTATGTGATAAGCGTGGGTTTGGTGTGTCATTATGTGTTATCATGCAGGTATAAGCTAACTAGAAGGGTAAATACATAGGCTTGAATTATAGCCACTGCGAATTCGAGAACTGTTAGTAAAATTAGGATAATGAATGTGATGAGTGCTGTTGTGGTATTAATGCTTATTAGTGCAAGGGTGGCTCCTCCAATTAGGTGAATTAGTAAGTGTCCTGCCGTGATATTAGCTGTTAATCGTACGGCAAGGGCTACTGGTTGAATAAATAGGCTAATGGTTTCAATAATTACTAGTATTGGGATCAGTGGGGTGGGTGTCCCTTGTGGTAGGAAATGGGCGAGTGAAGCTTTAGTTTTGTTGCGGAAGCCTGTAATTACAGCTCCTGCTCATAAGGGAATGGCCATGCCTAGGTTTATTGATAGTTGTGTAGTTGGTGTAAATGAGTGGGGTAGGAGGCCTAGTAGGTTTGTAGATCCAATAAATAAAATTAGGGACATTAGTATTAATGCTCATGTCTGTCCTTTGGTGTTATGAATGCTCATTATTTGTTTTGATACTAATTGAAGTATTCACTGTTGGAGGGAGATGAGGCGGTTGTTGACTAGTCGGCTTGATGTGGGAAATAATAGGCTAGGGAATAAAACAATGAGGGTAACGAGGGGGAGGCCAAATATTATAGGGGTAATGAAAGAGGCAAATAGATTTTCGTTCATTTTGTTTCTCAAGGAGTATTTTGTTTCGGTGTTTTTGTTGTTATTAATTCTGGGTTGTGGTAGAAGTTGTGTTTTGAGATTTTTAGTTGAAAAATAATGAAGAGGACTAAAAATATTGATAGAATTATTGTAAGTCACGTTGATGTGTCTAGTTGTGGCATATCATCAAGGAGAATATAATATTCTCAGTCTTTAACTTAAAAGGTTAACGCTGGGCTAGCTTCTTGATGATTTTATAGTATTGATGCGGATCATTTTTCAAAGTATTTTAATGGGACTAGTTCAAGAACAATTGGCATAAAACTGTGATTTGATCCGCAAATTTCTGAGCATTGACCGTAGAATAGGCCTGGACGAGTTGACATAAGGGTTGTTTGATTTAAACGACCTGGAATTGCGTCTGTTTTTAGTCCTAGAGAAGGGACTGCTCATGAGTGTAGGACATCTTCGGAAGAGATTAGTATTCGGACTGTTATTTCCATGGGTAATACAACTCGGTTATCTACTTCTAGTAAACGCAGTTCTCCTGGTTTTAGTTCTGATGTTGGGATTATATAGGAATCGAAGCTTAGGTCTTCATAATCTGTATATTCATAGCTTCAGTATCATTGATGCCCTATGGTCTTTACTGTGAGAGATGGGTTGTTGATTTCATCTATTATGTATAGGATTCGCAAGGATGGAAGAGCAATCATAATTAAGATAATGGCTGGTAGAATAGTTCAGATTGTTTCTACTTCTTGCGCGTCTATGGTACTGGTATGGGTTAATTTTGTTGTTAGTATTAGTGAAATGATATAAAGTACTAGAGAGCTGATTAGGAAAACGATTATTAATGTGTGGTCGTGAAAGTGTAGTA
>Ga0255059_10000088_pt1 | contig 16496 bp, 2 predicted proteins | sample 176RNAGHGlowgp2_FD_183551 | JGI IMG/M metagenome (GOLD analysis project Ga0255059, IMG submission 183551) | Metatranscriptome of sheep rumen microbial communities from Palmerston North, Manawatu-Wanganui, New Zealand - 1766 RNA GHGlow gp2... | ecosystem: Host-associated > Mammals > Digestive...
AAATCAGAGTTGCTTACAGACCTCTTGATTTCACAGTTTACTTCAAGAGCGCTCCCGCGTCAGGTAACTTTGCTCCGGTCGTTGACGGCGCTGCCGCACATCCCGGATATAACGGCGGATTCGGCGAGACTCTTGTTACCGACCCCGATACCGGAATATTAACATGGTCAATCACAGGTCCCTACAACACGACTTATGATTTCGATATCGCTTCTGCCGGACTTGTTGCACCGTTCGGCTGGAAGTTCCAGAACTATACACCCGGTACCAACCGCGGCACATTCAGAGCCACCGGTACCAACACTTCGATGACTTACACAGCGCAGTGGTCTCCCGCTTCCGTAACGGTCCACTGGCTCAGTGAGGACTTCTCAGAAGTCAAGACAGCCACCTGCAACTACAACGCGAACTACAATGTTTACACCAACGCTCCCTCAATGACCAAGGACGGATATCAGTTCATGGGCTGGAAGCACGCGATTGTTTCAGGCAACACTTACACTGCGGCAGGCGATCTCATCACCGCATCCGCAAACAGCATTTATAACTGCAGCACAAGTCCCGAAGGCACAACTTACGTAGTAGGCACAGGCGTAGGCACCGTTGCTTCCGAGAGCGATTATATCGGCCTCGGCACGGATGCGACATACGACATCTACTATCTGCCCGTATTCCAGATTAATCAGTATAATATTATTTATAATACCATATATACTGACGGTGAATACAATCCCGATCCCTTCGGAATCGGCTATGACTACGGTTCAACCGTAACCGAGTTCGCGACAGTAAGCGACGTTACCGGTTACACATTCGACGGCTGGTATGACGAGAGCGTTTATGCCGACAAGACAAATGTTATCACATCGAAGACAATCGGTGCGGAGAACATCAATGTTTACGGTTACTTCACTCCCAACAACTATACCGTCAACTTCGATCCCAACGGCGGCACAGGCGGCGTTCAGGGCGTAACAGTAGCATACAATGCTCAGATTACCGCTCCCGCAACCGCGCCGACCAGAACAGGTTATGAACTCCTCGGCTGGGCTGAGACAAACGATGCGACAGAAGCTCTCGCAACACTTCCCGAACTTACCGAAGCAGCGGCAAGCATCGGCGGCGTCGCAAAGACACTCTACGCAGTATGGGGCATCAACCAGTACACAATTTCTTATGACGCAAACGGCGGCACCCTGACGGATGAAGCCACAGCGACATTCGATTACAACGCAACAATCACCAATCCCACCGCTCCCACGAGAACAGGTTATGACTTCGCAGGATGGGCATATTCAAATGCCGATACCCACGAAGCATATACCGGCTCAACAATGCCCGCGTTCAATCTTGACGCTCAGGCACAGTGGAACATCAAGAGCTACGAGGTAACATTCGATACCGACGGCGGTTCCGCAAACACCACAAGCACATTTGAGTACGGCGCGACAATCGTTCCTCCCGCCGATCCCACCAAGACGGGTTACACATTCGCCGGCTGGTCCGGAATTCCCGCTGACGGAAAGATGCCCGCGGAGGATATCACCGTAATCGCGACATGGACTGCAAATGTCTATACCATCAATTACAGCACCGACGGTACAGCGGTCGCAGCCGATGTTCTTACATACGGTACAGACAGCGTACCCGCGAAGACAGGCAAAGTTACAACCAAGGACGGTTATGACTTTGACGACTGGTATCTTGATTCAGCTCTTGCGACTGCCTACACATCCGATTGGGCAACCGTAATAGCAAACGCTCAGCCCAAGGCAGGCGGAAACGACAACGAATATGAAATGACCGTTTACGCCGGATGGGATATCAACGAATATACCCTTACATTTGACTCACAGGGTGGCACTCAGATACCCGCGATCACTCAGGATTACAATACCGATATTACAGCTCCCGCGGATCCGACCAAAGAAGGTTACACATTCACCGGCTGGACTCCCGCGATTCCGGCGAAGATGCCCGCGAGAGACACAACCGTTGTTGCCGGCTGGCAGCTTGAAGGTTATACCATCCACTTCGATTCCAAGGGCGGCTCGGCTGTTGCCGATATCTCAAGAGCATACGGTCTTGCGATTTCCGCTCCCGCGAATCCGACCAAGACAGGTTATGACTTCATCGGCTGGTACACAGACACCGATTGCACAGCAGGCAATGAATTCACATTCCCCGAGACCATGCCCGACCTCGGCGCAAACGGCGCAGAGATCATACTCTACGCGAAGTGGTCAACAAATCAGTACACCATCACATTCGACTCCAAGGGCGGCAGCGCGGTAGCTCCGATTACTCAGGATTACAACACCGCGGTTACAGCTCCCGCAGCACCGACCAAGACCGGTTATGACTTCGCCGGCTGGTACACCGATGCTGAATACACAGGCAATGAATATACATTCAGCACAATGCCTGCTCAGAGTTTCATTCTTTACGCGAAGTGGCAGGTCAAGCAGTACACCATCACATTCGATTCCATGGGCGGCAGTGCGGTAGCTGCGATTACACAGGATTACAACACCGCTGTAAGCGCTCCCGCAGCACCGACCAGAACCGGTTATGACTTCATCGGCTGGTACACGGATGAGAATTGCACAGACGGCAACGAATACACATTCAGCACAATGCCTGCTGAGAGCTTCATTCTTTACGCGAAGTGGCAGATCAAACAGTACACCATCACATTCGACTCCAAGGGCGGCAGCGCGGTAGCTCCGATTACTCTGGATTACAACACCGCGGTAACAGCTCCTGCAGATCCGACCAGAACAGGTTACACATTTGACAAGTCCAACGGAACAAGCGGCTGGTACACAGATCCCAACTGCACCGCAGGCACCGAATATGTATTCAGCACAATGCCCGCTCAGAACATTAACCTTTACGCGAAGTGGACTGTTGCGCAGTACACCATCACAATCCTTGACGGTATTGATAACTCAATAGTAATTGATACCATCACTCAGGACTATGATACAAACGTATCGCCCACCGAGCCCACCAGAACAGGTTACACGTTCGGCGGATATTATGAAGAAGCAGCGCTTCTCAACCAGTACACGTTCAGCAAGATGCCCGCTGAGAACATCAGCGTATATGTCAAGTGGAACGCGATTGAAATCAGAGTTGACTTCCTTGAGCCGGATGCATCGTACAATCCCGCTGATTCGGCGCACAACACTCTGACATTCAACGACAAGGCAGTTTTCAATAATATTTCCTCATATTATGTTGACTTCAACGATACACTTTCAGAGGTTCCCTCAGGCAATCCCGATCCCGATTATTACACATTCATCGGCTGGTCCGAGACCGAGGGTGGCGCTGTAATAGAAAACATCAGCGCATGGGTTATCAATGAGGCAAACTTCAATCTGGTTCAGACAGTCGACGGAGAGAAGGTAGTCTATCTCTATCCCGTATTCGAGAGAGAAGACGTTACACTCGAAGTTGAGGTAGTTGAAGACGGTCCCGTAATCGTTACCGCTTCAGGCGAAGGAATCAACGGTTACATTTACAACGCCGGCAGCAAGCTTACCAAGACCGCGCTCGCAAGCGAGCTCAGAGTCATAGGTAACGGTACGCTTATAATTACTGCAAGTAAAGGTAAATACTGCGGAACCGGCACCAAGATTGAACTCAAAGACAACGTAACAGAACAGATAGTTGAAGTTTACTATGTCATCGTATGCGGCGACCTTAACGGCGACGCCAACTGCAACGCGGTTGACCACGGTATCGCCGAAAGACGCGTCAATGAAGGCGAAACAAACAACAAGGTTTCAGCCGAAATCAATCATTGCTACGATCTTGCCGGCGATGTCAACGGAGACGGATTATTTAACTCGGACGATACAGCTGCAATCGAGGCGTATTTATTCCATGATGTCAGTTATGATTTCAATACCAACATAGGCAAGTACGTCGTAGTACCCAAGAATGCTTGAGTACACTCTGTAATTTATCACTCTGCGGGCGGAGGCCCCGCCCGCAGTATTACCCCGAAAGCAAATAATTCACAGGAGGAAAAAGATACAGATGAAAAAATCTAAAAAGATTCTTGCGACGCTGCTTGCATCATTTCTGATTCTCGGACTGTTTACTGTAATCGGTTTTGCCGTTCAATATGACCCTGATACCGACGAGCCTATCATAAACGGCGGTAACGGGGCAACTCTGACGCTGGATGTCAAGTATTTCACATCCGACGGAACGGCTATCGACGATCTCGGTATAGTAAGTCCCGGAGATGCAATTAAAGCAAGAGTTTATGTCGGAACCGATTATTATACACACAACAGCGACTTAGTGCTTTATTACGATGATGATTTCTTTTCATCAAACTATACAGCAAGCACCGCGCTGACTGTTAATATGCAGAATATTACTGCCAAAGCGAAAATATATGAAACTGATACAGCCGCTGACGGCGAAACAGCTATTTATATTATTGTCGAATCATCGAGCACATCGGTTTATCAGTACAATATAAACGATTGGCTTTTCGAACTTGATTTCACGGTTGCCGCAACCGCGTCAACAACAGAAGATGACGGTATCGGCGCTGTTTATGCGAAGTCAAGCGATCTGCGCAGCGAAACAAATGACGAGGGATATATCAATGTTCCTTACGCGGATGAGGGCGACGACGCATATGACACCCTCGACCTCTATATGACAAGCGCGATTTCAGCTGCGTTCACAAACGATGAACTGACCGTAAACAATACAGTCACATTCAATCCCAACCATGACGATGAAGCCGTTATCACAGTCAGCGGCAGAGCCGGCGCGGCATATACCGTTCCCACAGTTACGAGAGCCGGCTATACATTCCAAAACTGGACAACAGAAGCAACAGGCGTCACCCTCGGCACAATGCCGGCTGACACAGGCGTTGTTTATGTTGCAAACTGGGGACAGAATGTTGACATTCACGTAGATAAAGCAAACGGCGAAGCAGTCATTGATATCCTTGACGTTGAGGGCGGAACTCCCTGGCTTCAGACTGTTGCCGAGCCCACAAGGACCGGATACAGATTCGCCGGATGGGAAGGCGAAGGAGTTGTTGCCGACGCTAACGGCATCAATCAGCTTCCCGCGAACTATCCTGCAGCGACAGCAAACAACAATGAGTTCACTTATGTTGCTCAGTGGGATAAATATGTAACAATCACCTTTAACGACGGTGAAAACAATATCGGAAACCCCTATGAGGGTAATCCGGTTAATGGTATTTACGGTGGCGCCGCATGGGATACCTCTGTTGTTCCCCAGTACAATGTCGTAAACTACAAGAACGATACAGTCAGCAAAGCGGGCTACATGCTTCTCGGCTGGCGTGTCAACGGCGGCAGCATAATCAGAACATTCCCGGCAACATATCCTGAGGATGATACTGTTTATACAGCAGTCTGGAGACCGATGTACGTCAACGTTTATTACTTCGTTGACAGCAACGCTGCGTCCGCTGCGGATGTTGCGGCGACATCGGATCCCGATAACAATTCACTTCTTGTTGATTCCGTTCAGTTAACCTATGACGATACAGCATACCGTACCGCTTCATTCAGCGGCGAAGACTTTACCGTTATCGGCTGGGCTCAGGTTGAAATCAGCGGCTCAACGGTTACTCCTACCGGAACTACCGTTGCTCCCAATTCCGCAATGCCCTGGTCAATAGTATCGTTCAAGGCAAACGGAGCTCCCAATAACATTTACTTTGTCGCATCAAGCGATAACGAAGAAATTTCATTCAGCAATACACATGTTGCCACCTTTGATCCTCAGGGCGGTACATGGAGCGACTCCACCACCGCAAGCAAGAGCCTTTCATTCGCTCAGGGCACTGCGGTAACAGCTCCTGCATTCACCCTTACAAAGGAAGGCTATGAGTTTGCAGGCTGGGCACCCGAACTCGGTGTCATGGGCTCTGTTGACGAAACTTATAACGCAGTATGGGATGAGGCAGGCTTCACGGTAACTTATGTAACCGATGACGCTTATGACAGCACTGCCGAATATGACAAATATACTGTTGATTACGGCTCACCCATCGCGACCGAACTTCCGGAAGATCCCGAAAGAGACGGTTACAGATTTGACGGCTGGGTATACTATACCGATACCGCATTCACAAATGAAATCACGGACGGAAATATGCCCGCATCCGATGTTTACGCCAAGGCGCAGTGGACCGCGCTCAATTTCACAATTGACTACGATGCCAACGGCGGTACCCTTGACGCTTCAACCACAGATCCCGAAACAGTTGTTTTCGGCACTCTTATTACAGAGCCCACAGATCCCGTCTGGCAGGGACATACATTCACAGGTTGGGAATATAAGAACGCAGATACCGATGAAGTTGTTGCTGTTTCTTACGGCACCACAACAATGCCCGCGTTCGATCTTATCGCAACTGCACAGTGGGATCTCGATGAATATGATTTAACATATTATCTTAACGGCACAGCGGTTGATGGATATCCCATCAAGGTCGCTTACGGAAACGCGATTCCTCAGGCAACAGCTCCTCAGGAAGAGGGTTATACCTTCTCCGGATGGTGCAGCGATTCAGCTTGCACAACTCCGTTTGATTTCACTCAGACGATGCCCGCAGAAGATGTTGAGATTTACGGTACATTTATCGTAAATAAACACAATGTCACATGGGAATACAATGATCTTCCCAATGACAACGCGCTTGTAACTCTTACAGATAATGATGTCGAGTTCGGAACGGTTCTTACAACCCTTGCCCATGCTCAGTCACTTGCTACCGAAGGTTATGACTTCGTCTGGAAACTGAACGGCGCAGAGCTGACTTCGGCAATGACAATGCCCGATGAGGATATTACCATTGTCGGTACATTTACCAGACATATTCACAAGGTAACCTTTGTCAAGGGTAACGGCGTATGGTCCGACGCAGCCACAGGAAATAAGGAATTCGATATTTACTATGGCGCTGAAGTTGTTGAGCCCGCGGAAACCATTTCAAGACAGTATTACAACTTTAAGGGTTGGGTCAACGAGTCAGATTCAAACAAAGCACCCTCCGATTACGCATTAATGCCCGATACCGACCTTACATTTACGGCAGTATGGGAAAGAGTTGAGGTTAAACTTATTCCCTCAGGTCCGAGCAGCACTGTTATGATTGAGAGAGACGGTGTCGTTGAAACTTACAACACCTTCAATGACGGCGATCCGACACCTGCGGGAGTTACATCCATTACAGCTCCCACAGTAACAAGAGCCGAAGCGGCGAACGGATTTGACAGTTACTACATTTACGGTTTATCCGAAGGTATTTCCGTTGAGCAGTTTGAAGCTACTGTCGCGGTTCAGGGTGACGGTGTATTAAGTGTAACAACCATTACTTCCGGTTCAGTCGGAACAGGTTCTCTCGTTACCGTAACAGATAATGTTACGAATGAAGTTGTTGAGCAGTTCTATGTAATTATATTCGGTGATGTTGACGGCGACGCCATCGCAAGATCCGCGGATACAGGCGAAGTCAAAGACGAAATCGGAGACAGCTTCTGGTCAGCAAACGGTCAGGCATACAAGATTAAAGCAGCCGATCTTGACGGCAGCGGTTTCTTGACAGGCACTGACGTTTCCAGACTTAAAGCGGCTGTTCGCAACACAAAGGAAATCAACCAGATAACCGGACTTGCAGTATAACCGCTGTATTACGGTTATCACGCAAAAGGGCATATCATTATTAACAGGAGGTATGCAAATGAAAACAGCTAAACGAAGTCTTGCGGTTTTTCTCGCGGCTTTGATGATGCTCGGCAGTTTAACGGCTTTTGCGGTTCTTTTTGACGGAACTACGTTGAAATCCGAGGTCCGTTTTTACCGTCAGGTAGGTTCAGATTGGGTTGAAACTACCGAAGTTGTTCCGGGCGAAATAATTCAGGCAAGAACCATATATGAATCCGACTTTATTGTCGGCTGTCACGACCTGGTATATTTCTATAATAAAGATTTACTCACACTTTTAAACGATGCAGATATGACTCCCGCTGTGGAAGGAGAGGAATATCCTCTTGTTCCCAATCCGGCAGCCAACAGAGGTGTCGTAAACGTGCACTACATCGATACCGATGACGCCAGTTACGAACTTTATCCTTCCACCGGAAGAGTTGCCACAAAGCCTGTTGACGCGGGTTATATTGACGCTTCAGCATATGACACTTATAACCTTTTATATGTCAGATGCTACGGCGGACTTACCAGCGTTTTTGACGGCGAAACCGAGGTATATACATTCTATTTCAAAGTAAACGAGAATATAGAGAATGAAGCATCTATTGTCGGTTCCATGTTCTTACCTACGGAATTTGTAGTTAAGAATTCCGAACAGGCCACATACATTTTCAATACTATGTGTACAAGGGCAATAGAAGAGGAAGAAATCGGTATTCCCGTTGACGATCTTGAAGGTATTACCGGTGACCCCCAGACTTACGATTTACAGGTAGTAAACAAAGTTTCGGAAAATATAGGAAACGCTATCGGCGCAACACCCGAAGAAATAGCAAACAACACCACCTTTACGTACGGCACGAACCCTCAGGGCAGTGAGACATCCAGTTACCTCACAGTAGCCGCCAAGGCGGATGTTGATTGGGTATTTGACGAGCAGACCATAACTGTCACTGACTATATCGGCAAGAATCTTGCCGATATAGAGCCGGACATCAGCAGCCTTACGGTTCCGTTCGGATATTCAGGCACAGGCTGGCCCAAGAATAACGATGGAAAAATCGTTGACGATGCGGGCAACCTTCAGGTAGTTACCGGCGGCAACACGATTACAAGCGGCAACCCCGTCACATACGGATTCGAGCCGAGAAATGTCACCGTTTCATTCTATCCGCCGGCTGCTTTTGACATGGAAGGATTGGCTTATAACGGTGAAGACGGAAACCTGAGTCCCGAAGCGGAAACTTCATGGACAGGTCCCGACAGCGCAACCTTCTTTGACCTTATGTTCCCGCAGGAAGTTACCGCAACCTACGGTGAAGCGTACGCTGTTCCCGAGGGATACAGCATTGTTCCGACCGATTCAACCCACTACTATTTCGCAGGATGGGTTCCGTTTGACAAGACGGCCGGCATAACAATGAACGCAAACATGACAAATTATCTCGCGGATCTGAGCGCTCTTACTCAGGAGAACGCGACTTATAACAACATCGGAATCTATGAGAATAACGGTCAGCTTTACCTTGATCTTGCTCCCGTAATTCTTCTCAGACAGGATGTTCTTGATGTTACATGGCACGCCGTCAATAAGCCGAACGGAGATCCGGCTTTTGCGGAAACCGTGATATCAAAAGATTTTGAAACCTCAATCGAACTCAATGAAGTACCCACTGTGGACGCAGTTGAGGGCTACACTTTCAACTGGTATGTTGACGAACAGCATCAGACCCAGGCAACATTCCCGAAGGTTGTTACTTCAAATCTTGAATACTGGGGCTTCTATCTTCCCAATCCGCACACCGTTACATATAAGATTGACGGTACCGCGGACGGTCAGCCGGATAATTATGTTTTCGGCGATACCATTACAGTCAGAGACAATCCCGCTGACAGACCCGGTTACACATTCTCAGGCTGGACATTTACCAAGGCAGGAACCGAAGATCCCGTTGCGATAGTTTCCGGAACAACAACAATGCCCGACTATGACATCGTTGCAAACGGACAGTGGATAGCCAACGAGTACACAATCATTTATAATGAGAATTATCAGGATTGTCTTGCCGAAGGCGCGGAAGCACCCGATACATATCTCACATACGGTGTCAATACAACTGTTCCCGCCGTTACCCTTACGCTTGAGGGTCACGTATTCGGCGGCTGGTTCACCGATGACGATACTTTTGCAAACGCATATCAGAATACATGGGAATTCATTCTTGCGAATGCCACCCTTAAGGCAGGCACAGACCATGAATATGAACTCAATGTTTATGCAAAGTGGGATCTTGACACCTTTGATATCAACTACATTCCCGGCGATGAAGCCACATTTACCGGAGACCCGACAGTTACCTATCAGTATCAGGATGTAATCCAAAGCGTTGCCGTTCCCGAGAAGGAAGGCTATGTCTTCGATGTATGGAATTATACAAACGCGGATTCGGGTGAAGCGGTAGAAGTAACTCCCGGAACCACCAAGATGCCGGCGTTCGATATTAATGCCGCGGCAACATGGACTCCCAAGCAGTATATAATCAGATATTTCTATAAAGCCGACCCGACAGATCCCGGCTGTGAATTCACACAGTACGGAGAGGATCAGACCATTACCTTCGGTGATGAAATTGAGCTTGTCGATGTTCCTGTTTTTGCCGGATTTGATATTTCCTGGACTTCCGATTATGCTATTACCGGAACCATGGGTGACATAGGTGAAAACGGAAAGGTCATGGAAGTTTACGCTCAGTATGACTTCGCTTCACTCTCCATTTATTTCATTGACGGTGACTTTACAGAAGGCGGAGAATTTGAAGTATCTTCCGATCTTAATATCGGTATGGATATTGAGAGCGAATGCCTTCCCGAAGATCCCGATGATAAAGAAGGTTATTATTTCAACGGCTGGAAATTCTATGACAGCGTTGACAGAGAAAACGAAACTTTCGGCACCGAATATACCGAAGCTGAAATGCCCGGATATGACCTTTATGCCGAAGCACAGTGGCAGATAGAGCACTACACTATCAACTTTGACAGCAAGGGCGGCAACGAAGTAGCTTTAATCAGCAAGGATTACAATGAAGCAACAGAATATGCCGGCAATCCCGTAAAAGTCGGTTATACTTTCGCCGGCTGGTACACCGATGAGGAATGCACTGACGGCAACGAATTTACTGTTCCCGTTAACATGACCGACCTCGGAGCAGACGGCACGGCAATAATCGTTTACGCGAAGTGGGCACCCATTTCCTACACAATCAAGTATGCGGCGAACGCAGACGCCGGTATCAGCGATGATGTTATCGCTTACACCGACGGAACCGATGCTATTCCCACCCATACTCCTGTTAAAGCAGGTTACACCTTCAATGGCTGGTATCTCGATGCAGATTTCACTGAGGGCAAAGAGTACAATCCGACATGGGAAACCGTTATCGCAAACGCACCTGCTGAAAACAATTACACCATGACGGTTTATGCGAAGTGGACTGCCAACAAGTACACAATCAAGTACGGTGTCAACGGCGGAAACGCGGTTGAAAACACAGTTCTTGTTTACAATGCAGAGCAGGCGCCCGAAATTCCCGAGGTTACTCCCGAAAAAGAAGGCAACAGCTTTGTTGATTGGTACCTTGAAAGCGCAGCGCCCTTCACCACTGCTTATGAAAGAACCTGGGCATTCATTTTTGACAATGCCGTTCAGGATCCCGATGGCGCGGAGAATGAATATATTCTCAATGTTTACGCTGATTGGACCGTTCTGAATTATAAGATATTCTACGACGCAGACGGCGGAAATCTTAATGATGACGCAGAAAAAGAATATGCATTCGGAGCAACAATCAATGATGTTGTCGATCCCGAAATGGACGGCAATGTATTCTCGGGATGGGTTTATACAAATCACGATTCCGCGGCTCATGAAGCGGTTACAGTGACTCCCGGAACCACAACAATGCCTGCGTACAATATTGATGCCAAGGCAACATGGACTCCCGAGGAATATGTATTTACTTACTGGTATAAGCCCGGCGGACCCAGCGACACCGAATATGTGAAGTTCGGCGATGATCAGACTGTTACTTTCGGTGAAGATGTGGAGTTTGCCGATGTTCCGGTACTTGCGGGTTATTATGTAACATGGGATCCGGTATTAATCATTGACGAATTCGGCTGCCCCGATCTCGGCGATAACGGAGAAGAAATTAAATTCTATGCTCAGTATGAGCCCGCTCCCCTGAGTATTTATTACATTGACGGAGACTTTACCGAAGGCAACGAATTTGAAATAGTTGACGATCTCTACATCGGAGATGTTATTGAAGACGTAGGCCTTCCCGGAGATCCCGATGATAAGCAGGGATATGTATTTGACGGTTGGAAGTTCTATGACAGCATTGACAGAGAAAACGAGACATTCGGCAACGAATATACCGAAGCGGAAATGCCCGGTTATGACCTTTATGCCGAAGCGCAGTGGCGTGCCAATGTTTACACCGTTATTTACGAAGAAGAAGGCGGCGACGCAATTGCCGACGATGTCCTGACATACGGTACCGATACAGTTCCCGTCAGAACAACTGCAAAAACAGGCTACGGATTTGATAAGTGGTATATTGATACACAGTTCGATACACCTTATACGGCAACATGGGATTTCATTCTCGCTCACGCCGCTCTTAAGTCGGGCACAGACAACGAGTATGAACTCACCGTTTACGCAAACTGGATTGCGGGTCAGCACACAATTACCTATGACGCAAATCAGGGTACACTCGCGGACGGTACAGTCAATCCCGTTACAGTAGCGTTTGAAGCTGTAATCGACTCCGAGCCCGACGATCCCTCAAGAACGGGTTACACATTCGCCGGATGGACCTATACTTATAAGGATAACGGCGTTGATACCGAATATCCTGTTACAATAGGAACTACCACAATGCCCGATAACGATCTCGTGGCAACAGCGCAGTGGACACCTAACGAATACACCATCACTTATGCAACAAACGGAGGCAGTGAGGTTGCGCCCAGCGTACTCACATATCCCGACAGTGTTATTCCCACTGTTGTTTCCGAAAAAGACGGATACACATTCGGCGGATGGTTTATTGACGATACAACGTTTGCCAACGCATACGCAACCACATGGGACTTCATTATCGCCAATTCCGAACAGGTAAGCGGCGGAAATGAAAACCAGTATGCTCTTACCGTTTACGCGAAGTGGACTGCCAATGAATATACAATCAATTATATTACCGACGGCAGCGCTGTCGCAGCGGATACGCTGACTTACGGCGAAGACAATGTTCCCGCGAAAGAAGACAAGGTTACAGTCAAAGAAGGTTATGTCTTTGATGATTGGTATCTTGAAGAAGGACATACGACCGCATATACATCCGACTGGACAACCGTACTCGCAAACGCTCAGCCCAAGGCAGGCGGAGCAGACAATGAGTATGAACTCAATGTTTATGCAAACTTCACCAAGGATTCCTTCAAGATTTACTATAACAACGAAGGCGATGTAACCGAGAAGACATACGAGTTTGAAGCAACAATTGAGGCAATTGACAATCCTGTGAAGACAGGTTACACATTCACGGGATGGACTTACACAAACCGCGACTCAGCTGATCATGAAGCGGTTACGGTAGTTCCCGGAACCACAACAATGCCCGCGTTCAATATTGACGCAGTTGCCGGTTGGAAAGCAAATCAGTATACAATCATCTACACTACGGAAGGCACTCAGGTTGACAGCGATGTTCTTGTTTATGACACGGATGACGTTCCCGCGAAGACTGACAGAGTGACGACTTGGGACGGTCACGACTTTGATGATTGGTATATTGACGCAGGACATAACACCAAGTATCTGTCCACATGGGAATTCATAGTTGCTAACGCGACACCCGCAGCAGGCGGAGCAGACAATGAGTATGAACTCAATGTTTATGCTGCATGGCAGACAAGCCAGCGTTCAATCACTTACATGCTCAACGGCGCGCAGTACGGTGACATCGAATGGCATACAATCGGCGAAGATATTTCGTTGAGAGAAGCTCCCGAAATCCCGACCGGATATATGTTTACCGGCTGGTCCGCTATTCCCGCAGTTATGCCCAACGAGAATCTTACCGTTACAGGCAGACTGTTTGCGAAGACTGTAACCATCAGCTATATAGTAAACGGTGAAACCTATCAGCAGGATACCGCTGTTTACGGCGATGCTTACACAATTTACACTTATGAAGATCCCGCGGGTGAAATCAATGTAACATCCTGGAGCGGCGTTGTTAACGGCGCGACAGCTGCCTACACACCCGGTCAGGAAATCACTGTTGATTTTGCTGACAACATCACTCTTACCGCAGCAACCGAAGGCGCAACTTATACAGCAACCTTCACACTCGGCGAAGGTAAGAATAACGGCGCGGTCTGGGCAGACGATACAACCGATGATATCACCAAGACATACGAAGTCGGCGAAACTCTCGAAGTTCCCGAAGCAATCTGGGCAGGTCATACCTATTACTTCGATCCCACACCGACCGTAATGCCGGCACAGAATACAACATTCACGGCAATCTGGGAGGCTGAAACAAAGGTTATCTCCTACCCCGATGTCGAAATCGACCTTAAAGTCGGTGATGCTATTAACAGCGAGCTTCCCGAAGATCCCGAGAAACCCGGCTACACATTTGACGGCTGGAAATACATCAAGGATAACGGCGACGGCACTACCGAAGAATATACCGGCGCTACCGTTCCTCCGTTCGACCTTACCGCTGAGCCCAAGTGGGTTGCAAATAAATATAAGATTATTTACAATTCTAACGGCGGTTCGGCAGTAGCTCCCGATGAACTGACCTATGAAGTCGGCGATGTTCCCGAAAGAGTATCCGAACTTGCCGGTCAGACATTCGGCGGCTGGTATCTTGATGACGGAACATTTGCCAACGCATATTCAGCCACATGGGAATTCATAGCTGAAAACGCTGTCAAGAACGGCGATGTTTACGAACTCAACGTTTACGCTTCATGGGCAGACGATCCGCGTACTGTTATCTTCAACGCAAACGAAGGTACAATCAACGGAGACGAAACCCTTGAAATAACCAAGAATGTTACCGCGCCTTTCGGTGAGGTTCCCGAACCCGTAAGAACCGGTTACACATTCAGCGGTTGGAACACAGCGGCTGACGGCAGCGGAGACGCGTTTGCGGTTCCCGCAAATATGCCCGATGTTGAAAACGGTACAATGACAGTTTACGCGCAGTGGACTGCAAACAAATACACAATCAGCTACACCACAGACGGCAGCGCTGTTGACGATGATGTACTTACTTACGGCACAGACAATGTTCCCGCAGACAGAACTACTGCCAAAGACGGCTACACATTTGACGACTGGTATCTTGAAGATACATATACCACCGCATATACACCCGATTGGGATACCGTACTTGCGGGCGCGACCAAGGTTTCCGGCGGCGAAGCAAATGAGTATGAACTGACCGTTTACGCGAAGTTTGACGCCAATGTCTATACAATCAAGTTCAGCGTTCCCGATGACGCGGATCCCGTTGCAAATGACGGCCCGCTGACTTACGGTGTTGATACTCCCGCGAATGACAAGTCAACATCAAGACCCAATTACACATTCAACGGCTGGTATCTTGATGAAGAATGCACAGACGGCAAGGAATACGACGCCGCTTGGGCAACCGTTATCGCAAATGCGACCAACATCAGAGACAATCAGTATGAACTGACTGTTTACGCTAAGTGGACAGGCGACACATACACGATTCATTACAATGTCGGCGCATCGGAGACCGTTATTGCTGACGCCTCGTTCGTTTACGGAACAGATGAAATCACCGTAACCGACACCATACCCGTACTTGACAAGAACGTATTTGACGGCTGGTATCTTGACGCGGAATGCACAGACGGCAAGGAATTCAAAGACAGCGCTGTTTCATGGGAGACAGTAATCGCAAACGCAAACGCAGATAAAGTTTTGAATCTCTATGCCAAATTTACCGAGAACGCGGCAATAGTCAAGCTTGTTCCGAAGACCGACACCGATACAGTTGTTGAGCGTAATGGTATAGTTGAAACTTATCATACATTCACTCAGACCCCGCGTACAGTAACAGAGGTCAGAGCACCGTTCACAGACAGTTACGGTTATGAAGCTATAAACAGCGGAGTACAGGATGCCAAAGGTTTTGACACCTGGTTCATCACCGGCATACCGCAAAGGGCCAGAAGGTCGGCGCTCGACACTTATTTCGAAGTGACCGGCGGAGGATATTACAAAGCGTATGACAGAAGCGGAAATGAAATAACCGCTGCTAATACTACAATCGGCACAGGCGTTGTAATCAAAGTCTTTGATGCTGATGATAACTTTATCGAGCAGTTCTACATTGTAATCTACGGCGATCTGGACGGAAACTCAGCGCTCGCAGCTAACGACGTAACAGTAATGAATCTTGAGAGTCAGAGACAGTCCCACTGGTCCGATACCAGACATGCTGATTACACACCTTATCTTGTCAAAGCGGCGGATCTTGACCAGAACGGAAGATTCGCGAGTAATGACACAAACCTCCTTAAACTTGTCAACCAGAGACAGGGTACCATCGATCAGGTTGAAGGACGCAGAATAGTATAACCCGATTAACAAACACTGCCCCGAAAGGGCGGATGGTCGCAAAACAGTAATGCCTCAAAAAGCGGAC
>Ga0255059_10000089_pt1 | contig 16259 bp, 13 predicted proteins | sample 176RNAGHGlowgp2_FD_183551 | JGI IMG/M metagenome (GOLD analysis project Ga0255059, IMG submission 183551) | Metatranscriptome of sheep rumen microbial communities from Palmerston North, Manawatu-Wanganui, New Zealand - 1766 RNA GHGlow gp2... | ecosystem: Host-associated > Mammals > Digestive...
CATTATTATCATTATTTTGATATTTAATATCTAATTCTTTAAAAGCCTTACGAAGTACAGATATTACAGTATCATTATAATAATAATAAAAATCAATTGCTTTACTAAAATCTAATATTTTATTTTTCCACTCAGTAACAGATGTTAATTTTCCATCTATCAGTGGATCTTCTAAAATTAATTTATCAAGGAATTCTTTTAATCTAATTTTTAGAGTAAAAGCTTTGCATATTTTAGTATTTGCTATTGCTTGATAATTAGAATCATATAATGTAAAATTATTTAACTTAGTAACTAAATCATTAATAAATGATCTTTTCCCCAATCCTATTGGATAACCACCAAAATAAGCATAATGTCCAAAATAAAGAGATGTATTTACTTCATCTGGCAATCCACTAGCATCAAAAGCAGTACTAATTAATATTTCTCGATTATAGGATTCATTATCAGAAACTCCAGAATCTAAAATGATATAATTATTGGTATCTTGTAAATCTTCAGTAGTGACTTTAGAAAAATCTAATACAAATGATAAACAAGTATCACTTTCATGAACCGATTTATAAGTAGATTCATTAAAATTATAAGAACCAGTTTTTATCTCTTCAGTGAATAAATCATCTTTTAAATTTTGTTCAATTCTTGGATGACAATTGGTTAATATTGGATCATTTGTTAATCTAATTCCACATCGATTAAATTTACTGGAGATTGTTTGAATTGGTAATAGACATACTCCAAATCCTCGTTTTATTAACTCAAAATACATTTGTTTGTATTTAAAGTCTGAGTATTTTAATCGTAATTCAGATTCTTTAGTAACCAATTCTGGTTGAAATCCACCCGATAAATCTTCTAGAATAGTTCCAATATAAAAATCAGGATTAGCAGATTCTCTTCCTTGATTTATCTTTATGGAATTTAATTTAATTCTACTCATTTCTTAGGTTTTGGATTTATATCTAATGTAATATCATTCCAAGTAAATCCCGACTTACCAGCTTTATCCGGACTTTCTTTATCTCTAGATGAATAAGTTGTAATTCCATTAGACTTAGGATTTATCATTCCAATGATACCCCAACTTAAATCAACTCGACATTCATTTGGTTCTTGAGATCCTTCAAATCTTGGTGAGAATTCAATTGGAATTCCAATTAGTCTAAATGAATGTTTTATATTACCACCACTTCTTAAGATATAAAGATCTATTTCCATTAAACTAGCCCAATATGGTGCCATTGAATTAGTACTAATATCATATATATGATTAATATATGAATTCATATACTTATAAAAAGTTGCATCAGCATCATCTAAGATAGACATATTCATCATGATATTATAATTCATACCATTGAATATTTCAGATGAACCATTAAAAGTTTTTAATGAATCAGTTTTAATAGTACCAAAAGTAAGATCATATGATAATATTGGTGGATTGTCTGAATAATCTAGCCATTTACAACTTAATAATTGTTCTGGAATAGCAGATCCATCAGTATCTTCGTTATTACTATTATTGAATAAGCTCTTAATATCCTCTATATTAGAAGTTACCATTTGAGCTAATTGACTAGATTTCCAAAAACTAGATTCTAAATCTGAATTTTTATTAGGTGGTAAATTTAGATTTATTCCATCACTCCAAAGAGGAATTTTTGGTAATTCAGGAACACAAGTATATCGACCTTCAACAAATGGTTTTGGATCATAAGGTTTCATTCTAATATACCACTGGTGATTAGTACCAATTTCAAAATTTCTATAAATTTCATAATTTGGTAATAAATTAAATTTATCATCACCAGATTTGAATTCTTTTAATGCATCAAAGAATTCATCCTTAGTATCATAATTATCTATATTTAATGAATTAAATTCATCAAATGGATCAACTAAATTAAAATATCTTCTAAAATTTTGTTTAGTAGATTTACTATGATCACCAGTCATGATTTCATAAGCTATATGAAAAGCTTCACAAGTAGTGTTAACTGTTAACCATTTAGCTAATCCATTAGTATATAGATGCCTTGTACTGTCATCCCAATCAAATTCAAATTTGCAATGTTCATCACCATCATGAGTAGTATCCGGAGCAATATTACTATAGGCTTTATTCATCTTCTTAATCATCTGCATCATTAATAATGCATTAGTAGCATCCATTCCTGCAGAAATTAATAGGTTAGTAATCAATCCACCGTAATCAGTTCCTTTACTTACACTTTGTCCAGCTCTTGCAAATATATTAGAAGTAAAGTTTGCTAAACTATTTGCTTTAGTAAGCATTCTACCCCAAGATGAATTTAAAATCTGTGGATCAATTCCATTCAAAAGATTGGAACCTTGAGTTAAAATATTACTTGACCAGTTTATCCATTCAGCAGCTCCACCATCAGATGGTAATTTAAAAGAAGTTAAATCAACTCCATAAGCTCTTTGAAATTGACTGGCCATAGCAGTTAAACTTTTTGTCCAGTCTATTCTCCAGCTATGTTCACTATTGATGTAATCGGGATCATATCGATCTGGTAACTTGATAGTTTCATCTACCCACTCATAGTCTGGTTTAGGTCCTAATCCAAATAATCCTCTATTAAATTCTCGTTTTGAAGTAGAGTCTACATTTGGTCTAGTGATATTATAATCTGCTTCACCCACTAATTCAGACTTGACAGTTCCATCAGCTAAATCTTCATCTGGTCGAGCAATATTATAGTCTGCATCACTAACCATTTCAGGTTTATCTACTCCTTCTTCATTTAATGAATTAACTGGAAGTATAGTAGTCGAATTTAGTGGATTGCCATAAGCATTATCTAATGCTAATTGACGTATTCTATCAAATCTTTCTGACATAATTAGATATCACTATTTTCTGGAAGTCCAACTAATCTATTGTGTTGAACAATAGGTCTATCAGTATTTGGTAATCCAATTACTACATCATTACCATGAACTTGGTTGGTGCTTTCAGGAGTTTCTATTACTACATCATGACTAGTAATTTCATGACTACTATCTGGAGTAGGAACTACTATATCATGACTTTCTATTTCATGATCACCAGCAGGTCTTGGTACAACATAATCATGACTTGCTAGATTATTTTCATTTGAAGGAGTTAAGATAACATCTTTAAATGAAGTAGCATGAGCATTGACTTCATTTAATACGATATCTTTATATGATAATGTTCCAACTGTATCAGGAATTGCTACTACTTCATCATTATACTGTTGAGGGTTTTCCGAAGTTGGTACTTCTTTAACTAAATCATTAAATGATTGATCAGTAGCATGGGTTGGAAGTGGTTTAGTCTCATCATTGAAAGTTTGATCAAAGACTGGATTTTTTGATAATACTCTATCATTATAAGTATTATCTTTTCCTTCTGGAGCTAAAATGACTGTATCTTTTCCAGCTAAATCATGATCTCCATTAGGAATTACAACTGTTTTGTTAGTTGGTGATGCATCTGAATTTTCATTTGTTGGTAATTCAGATACGACATCATTATAAGACATATCAGATTCCGAGAATGGAACTGATATCAATTCATCATTATAAGTTTGTGAATTTTCTGAATCAGATGAAATGACTACATCTTTATAAGATTGTTTATTTACAGTTTCTGGAGCTGCAATGACTTGATCATTATATGATTGTTCAGAAACTGTCTCAGGAGCAGTAATTACTTGATCAGTATAGGACTGTTCAGAAACTGGTTCAGGAACAGCAATAACTTGATCACTATATGTTTGTTCTGATTCTGATTCTGGATTCCTTACTACTTTATCATTAAATGTTGGATCTTGAGCAACTGGCATTCCAATCCGATTATCATTATATGTTAAATCATGATTACTGACTTCTGCAACAGTTTTATCATTTGCAGTTAAAACTCTACTATTTGAAGGCATGACAATTACTTTATCACCATGAGTAAACTTAACAAAGCTATCTGGTAATGTTATTGTTCTTGAGCCTGCTACTTTATCTTGATTCATAATTTAATATTTATCGTAGTGAATCCGTTTCAGTTAGACCTAAGATAGTATATTGTCTAACTATACTATCAGTTTCATTAAAGGTTTGAATATCAGTAATTTTCCATTTAAATTGTTGAGCCTTTCTTGAAAATACTAATATATCCCCAAGTTTTAATTTATCTTCATTATCATAGAAATTTAAAGGTTCAGTTGATTTCAAAAATAATCGTTTCATATCATTCATTGAAATCAAAATTACATATGGAAATTTTTCTGCATCCTCATCATCAGGTAGAGTCGAACTAGCTATAGATCCAAATACTTTTCTATAACTTGTATTTTCTTTAATCCGAACCACCTGACATTTAGTTCCTTGCACTTTTTTCCACCAAGCGAATTGGTTAAAAGAAATTCTATAGAATCTATCAGTATTATCTAATACTAATTCTGAAAAACCTAATTCTGACATATCAATAATATTGAAAATCCAGCAGGGGATTACTCCCCCACTGGATTTGAGTCGAAGACTCAATATATAAACTTAATACGAAATGAATGTTATTCACTGAAATTGACTCCCAATGGGAATACATCAACAAGAACGTCAATATATTTAGTTGAATAGCTTAATCTCACTCTTACAGCAACTGCAAGTTTATTAGCATTAATTAATTCAATTGGGTTATTATCATCATTACATTGAATCTCGTATTCTACTGGTTTGTAGTTTTGATTCATGATCTGAGTTGAGAAATAATATCTTAATAAAGTCTCAACACTGGATCTTGTTGATGAGTTATTAATTTGACCCTTGAATCTTTGCATTAAACGTTTGCAGTCTTTTTTAATCTTATTAACAATACGTCTATTTTGTTCCTCAGAAACAATATTATTAATTGCTTGGTGAGTTAAGTTATTATTCAAATAGAATGACTTTTTACGTATATTATAAGTTAAGAAGTTAATAGGAGCTTTAGCATTAAGCAATTTAACTCTTTCATCTGCACCTAACATGTAAACTGGATTAGTGAAGTCTAATACACCATTAGTTTCTTCGAAGCATGGAGCAAACTCATTACGAATAGATTTATTATTTAAAATCTTAGTATAGTAAAGAGTTGAACATGCAATATAATTCATCCAACCAGTAAGACCAGTATTCTTATCAAATGGACCCATACAGATAATATTAGAATCATCTGGAATGTTGATCATATACCCAATAATTGAATTTGCATTAGTCTTATCGAAAGGAGCATCTACTGGAGTGAGCCAGTCGTTGAGCTTACCAACTCTGCAGTAATTCTTAATATACTGTAAATCAACTAAACCGAATGGAGCGAGATACTCAATATCATACAATTCTTGGTCAGCAAGTGCATTAACACCAGTAATTAAGCATTGTACATTTGAAGAAGCTGATAGATCAAGACCTGAATTACCAAAGCTGAAAGCTTGATTACACTTAGGAGCATCGGTAATATGTTCATAATTATTATTAGTTACGAAAGTGAAGTCTAATCCAAGAGCATTCAAGTTTTCAATAAATGCATTGCTACCACTTTGATCAAGAGCTTCTGAATCTAAAGATACAGTATAAGTCTCACTAGTTAAACCATCATTGATGTTGATTTGGAATAAATTATCAGCATCAGGATAGATATTAACAACATAAGCATTATGATCTTGTGAAGTATGAGCATACATCCAGAAAGCGGTAGTACCTGCACTGAGTAAGCTATTCTTTGAGGTAACGGTACCTAATGAAGGAACACTATTACCTGAGAAACCAATCATTAAATTAGCATCTGATGAAATAGCTAATTCATTACCTTTACTGAATTGAATCTTAATCTTCCAATTAGTATCAGTTGAATCATCTTCTTCTGAAGCACACATACCATTAATACCATTGATAGAAGTCAAGAGATCATCTAAAGAATTGATCTTCTTTAAGCTATAGTCAGCAAATAAACTAATGTCAACTGCACCATGATAATAAGCCATCGTACCATAAGTAAATGCCCAATTACTTAATGTACCAACAGGAACAGTCAGAATTTGACTTTCAGTCATCGGTACACCATCTTTAAATAGCATATTTTCAGTTTCAAAACCTGCTAAGGTAGTGCTACTAATATAATTAAACTCAAAGTTAAGAGTTTGAGTAATTACTGAATTAGATAAAGCGGAACCCTCACTGATAAGAGCTGAATTATATGAACTATAAATTACCTTACCATATTTTGGAGTATCATCACTAGCAGATGTAGGAACTGCAGATAGTTTATCAGCAAGATCATAAAGATCAGATACTGCAACCATTTGAGTGCTTGGATTCTTCAATAAGGTTACTAAAGCCTCTGATGGATTTAATTCATCAGAAGTAGTTACGTAGTCAACCATTTCAGCAGCATCAGTATTACCACCATTGTAGAAATAAACTGTACCACCAATTACTGCTAACCAGATATTGTCATCTTGCAACTCAACGAAGGTAGGATATTGTACTTTAGAAATATACTTGAATATTAAGCCTGCAGTAGCCTTAGTATTCATAGCTCTAGCTAATACCAAACCAGTTGAGAATGATAAATAGTAAGCATTGATAAATGATATATGAGCATTTCTCGGAATTGAGCCATCTACAGTATACTTCTTTAAGAAGTCTTCTGGACCAGTTACATAAGATAATGCAGGTCCCGTAGGAGCTACAATAACACCACCGATATTGGAAGTACCAGTAATGTTAAGCAAGTTAGGAGTTTGTCTAATTCTTTCCCTAACTCTAACCCAAGGTTCTTCAATAAATTGTTGAGCCATAATTTAATTATTTATAAAATATTTTTTGAATTAAACCGTTAGTTTCTTTAAAAATATCTTTTAGAGATTCATTCTTTTCAAGAACTGAAAGATGTACCCACCAGTCTTCGAAGGAATCTGATTCATTACATTTAATATTCTCACCAATTAATACATATCCATGCGATGATAAGATTTCTCTTTCTTCATCAATCAAATCTTTATCCACTTGATAAGCATCAGTCTTAAAAGTAATTACATTAAATGTTAATTCATCTAATGGTAATTTCTTAAGGCATTCAAATGAACTAGCTGATGGATCTAAATCTATTTGTAAATAATCAACTGTTTTAATACCAAGATTAACATCAAGTAATTCTGAATAAGATTCAACTTCCATTGCATTAGCACAGATAGCTTTATTCTTTCTCTTCAAATTAAATAACTTAACCAGTTGATCATTTGAATCAATGGATATACCTTTCCATTCAAATTCTTCAAGCAACTTAGTATTGCTATGGAATACTGGATGACCTGAACCGATCTCTAAATAAGTTCCATCTTTCTTACCATTCAGAACAGTTAATACAAACATGTCTTGCATACATTCTGAATAGTTTTCTTTAATAAATTCAGATTCATTAAACTTGATTTTTAGTAATTCGTGTTTATTACTAAAATAACCAAGATAAGGATCTTTCATCATTTTATATGAATAAAGTCTATGAACAAGATTCATTATATTAGGATTGAGAGGATTATCAAACCTAACAGTCTTTAATGCATCATCTAATTCATTAACTTTACAAATTCTATAAAGAGATTCTAAATATAAAGATTTCAAAGAATCAAGTCCATCATAGAAGGGACTGATAGGAACATTCTCTGCTACTTTACCAAATAGGCAACCAATCTTAGCATTTTCATATATTTGGATCCATTCATATTGTTCCCAAGTATTTCTATAGGCCATTTCACTTTTCTTAATGGCAGCTAATAATAAATATGCTTCTGGTCTATTTGGCATTTCAGCTTTAGCAAATCTAGCATACTGTATAGCTCCTAGCCATCTATTACCTTCTAAGTAATGGATATAAGATAACATGCATAAGCAATAATACTTAATCTCATATTGATCTTTATCTAAGAAATCTAAAGCTCTTAAATAATGTGTATACGCTGGAGATAATGCGTTACGTTCAAAATACCAATCAGCCAATTTAATATTAGTTGAAGGATTACTGGGATCCATTACCCAGTCATTTACTACTGTGAAATCTACTAACATATTACTTTAATATTTCGTTAATTAACCAATCAGCATTACATTTCATTAAATAGGCTTCATTATCCATCTCAGCATAAGAGATAATAATTTCATCTCCAATTACACACATACCACATGTGAACTCAATATTAATATTTGTGAATTGGAATGGGTCAGTAATTTTAATTAAATTAAAATCTCTATCCCAAACTACAAATTCACTGAGATATATTGAATCCTTTTCTCCAGCCATAGGCTTCCACAGTCTTACTGTATGACCTATCGCTATATAATAATCTTTATACGGAATTACTTGAGTACCACCACGGACACCCATCAGGCCAGGAACTTCTTGTTTTGACTCTGAACTAATAGTTTTAGTTTCTGGATCATAAGTTACTATTTCAGTAGGATTAGTCCACCTTACAAATTTATAAGGTTGATCAATAATAGGCATCCAGTTCTTCTCACAATAGGTTGTATCACCATTTGGTGCAGGCATTCTATCACGAGAAACTTCCATATAACAGTCATTAGCAAATTGAACTTCACAAAGTTCCATTCTACCTTGACCATTTGTAGTAGTATCTCTTCTTACTCCACAAATATAAAGTTTATCATTCCAACGGAATAATCTAGCATCCTCTAAACCATGGAATTCCCAAATTGGTTTATGTAAATTCATCATTTGAACATAATAACACTTTCTAGGCAATAGTAAAGCATCATCAATATCAATGATGAAGTTTTGAGTTGCTAATCTAACATCAGTTTCTGGATGAATATACTGCAAGGGTCCAGACCAATGACAGTATTCATTTGACTGCGTATGATGCATGATATAATTCACACATCTGATGTCAGCTCTAATAACTCCATTATCATTATAGACTGATGGGTTCATTAAAGCTACACCTAACTCTTTTGGATAATTAAACAATATAGGTCTAATCATCCCACCTCCTTCAAGGATAGCAGTTTTTATTAATCCTTGAGTAAAGATATTTGATTTATTCATTTCGATTAAGTTTAAATTAAATTAGATATGGATCTAAGTAATATTACTTAGATCCATATCATGAATAATTGAATTAGTAAATTGATTAAACTAATTTATATATTATTTTATTAATTTAAATGAACAATTTCAATATTTGTAGTATCAATTACTAAATTATTAGTTTGAGGATCCAAATAAATATGAATACCCCATGCTGTATTAAGGTTATTTAAAATGGCATTTATTTCGGAAGCAGTTAAACTACTTACATTATGGCTTACTCCACGTTGACCTGGATCTCCAGAAATTCCTTGTAAACCTTGAACACCTTGAGATCCTTGGACACCTTGAGCACCATAAGTAATTATATCTTCACCTTGAGGACCTAATATTCCTTGAGGACCTTGTAATCCAGGTAATACTACTGGATTGCTACCTTGAGCTCCTTTTAATCTAACATAGGCTTCCTCAAATGTGATATCACCATGACTAGAACAATAAATTTTTAGTCCGCTATCTCCTTTAGGTCCTATAAAATTTTCTCCTTTAGGACCTTGAGGACCTTGAACTAATTGAATAAATGTTCTAACATGTTGAGTATCTATAAAAGGTTGCGTTTCATCATACTGAAGATAAAGTGCTCTTATATCTTCATTTGAGAAATTGGATCCTTGAAGATAAATAAATTCAGATACATAATCTTCTCCAGCTGGACCTTCAGTTACTTGTTGTACTCCTTGAGGTCCTTGAACTCCATTTTGATTCCATATCTTATCCCAATCTTCACAGTAACCACCTTGTTCTCCACCATAGAGTCTTTGATAAGTTACTGCACCTTTAGGACCTTGAACGGATTGTCCTGGTATTCCAGTAGCACCTTGATCTCCAGTTTCTCCAGCAATACCTTGAATAGTTATACCGATATGACCTTGAAGTCCAGTATTACCTTGAATACCTCTATCACCTCTTCCACCAGTACCACCTCCAGTAGCACCTTGAGGTCCTTGAGCTCCCTGAGCTCCATAACTTATTCCACCAAAATCAACAATATGATTTTCTAAGTAAAATCTAAGATCTGATCTAGTAGCGATATGTTGAGGAGTAACTACTGAAGGTACATTATATACACTTATATTTTGTTTAATTGAATAAACAAAATCTATAATTGATGGAGTTATTGTAGAGTGATTAACTGCCAATATATCGCATGGAGTTTGTCCAGATATTTGATTGAAATCCGTAATCGCGGAATCAATTGCTTCATTATAATTTAATTCTGTAGTCATGGATAAATGTCTGTTACAGTCCCTACGTATTGTTTACCTTCAGGCATAGTAAGAACTCCGTTAGTATTAACTATTCCAAGATGAGTCAATAATAATTGTAATTGACTTATACTTAAAGAATATCCTTTAGGACCTTGAACTCCTTGAGCACCTTTAGGACCTTGAAGTCCTTGATATCCTTGATATCCTTGATAACCATCTTCAATAATTGTATTTCCTTTTACACCTCTCATACCCTTAGCTCCCTTAGGACCTTGGGCAATTTGTCTAGCATGATCCAATTCTTCTGGAGTAAAGTTAGGTCCTTGTAAACCTTCATCACCAATATAATCATCTCCAGGTTCTCCACGGTATCCTTCTCCATTAGGACCTTGAGCACCTACTATCTCATGATTTGACTCGCTATGAATATCATCATAAGAATAATACCTCCACTCAGTTTTGGATATCATTCTATAAAAACCTGGATATTGAGTTGCTCCTTGGGGTCCTTGAATTGGAATACCATTATAGCCTTGTAAACCTTGTAATCCATATTCAAATCTTAATGGACCTTGAGGACCTTGTAATCCATAATTACTACTAGGTCCAGTACTAATATCAAGTGTATCTCCAATATAACCTTTATCGCCTGGAATTGAACTAGCAGTACCTTGAATACCCATTAGACCCTGAGGTCCTTGAGGTCCAGCTACTACTTCACCATCTTCACCTTTACTACCATAAAAACCTTCAATTCCCCATAAACCTTGTAAACCTCCATTTCCAGCTGCTGATGCTCCTTTATACCCTTGATATCCTTGAGGACCTTGAGCTGAAGTTCCAGGATTTAAGTTTTGGAAATCAGATTGATTATTTGGATCAGTTAAGAATCCGATCATCCCATTATAGGTAACTAAACCTTCGGGATATTCTGCAATAAATTGAGAATATGGAATAGACTGATATAACATGCGCTTTCCAATAGTCTCATATAGATCAAATAATAATGTTCTCGGACCTGAAGTTATACCTAACAAATACCGATTAATTTGATCTGCTGTAGTAGGAATCGCTGCTACAGCTTGTAATGAAGTTGAATATTCTAATGCCATATTAATCGTCTACTACAATTCTAATTATATGATCTCCGATTTCAATTCCAAGTCTATGGAATGAATCTCTTATTTTTTCTTTATATTCTGCAAGATTAGTGATATTGCCTGCAAGATTGAAATTATCTCCGGATTCACCGTCATCTCCGATATTTCCATTCTCACCAGTATCACCGACTAGACCTTGAAGTCCTTGCACACCTCTTACTGCATCAAGTTGAGCTTGAGTTGGGTTATCTGCATCAGGACCTTGAAGACCTGGATCTCCTTCAGGTCCAGGATAACCATAATACTCATAGTGACTGCCAGTAGGACCTTGAATAGCATAGCCTTCAGGACCTTGAAGACCTCCAGGTCCAACATATGTTGGAAGATCAATGAAACTAGTACCCTGAGGTCCAATTGAACCTTGCATACCAGTCCAATATGCACCACTAGGTCCTTGAACTAAAGTTTGACTGCCAGCATATCCTCTAAATCCTTGAATTTGATTAGAAGAAATTTCTCCCAATGGACCTTGAGGACCTCGAATACCAATTACAGTTATATACCATTGTCCATTAATATCACGTCCTGCATCTGGATTGTTATGATTAGCCTCTTGCTCACCTTTACAGTCACCTTGAGGACCTGGACAATCAGCTCCTTTTAAACCAGTTTCACCTTGCAAGCCTTTGTCACCTTGACCTCCCATGCCCATATCACCCCATACACCTTGTGTACCTTGAGGTCCGATATCACCTTGAGGTCCCATGCCAGTACTATCACCAGCAGGTCCTTGAGGACCTTGACCTCCTTGAGGTCCAGCTCCAGATGCACTTCCAGTAATATGGTAATCACTAGCAATTTGTTGTAATGCACCGATAGTAAGAATTGCATCTTTACCATCAGCATGCATATCAATTGCTTCTTGTTTAGTATAAGCTAATAAATCTACAAAACCAGCACCGATATCGAATAACACTGCTTGATTCAAATCCTCATTTGTTGATAGAATAATTCTAGCATGATCAGGGATATCTTGCAGTCTCGTGATTCTTGTTAATCTATCTGAATAATCTAAAGCCATTAGTCTAAAGTTATTAAGTTTTCTTGTTGTAGTTCGGTTTTACCCTTCAGATTAATTAAGTCAAGAGTATTCTCAATTCTTGATACCATATTTTCAAATTTCTGATCTTCTACTACATAATAATTTATGGTAGCATAGAAAGGAGTTTCGAAAGATACATTACCAAGTTCATCTTGAGTATAGTCTTGATTAAATGTAACATCTATTGGGTCCCAGAACACATTAGATATCCAATCAAATCCGAGCTTATCTCTGGTATAGAATTCCATAAAATTCGTTAATAGTTCCATATTCTGATACTTATGCTTAAAATCATTAAATATCACCATATCTGGAGTAGATAACTTAAATTCTATTTTATCTGACTGTCCAGTAAGATACCTGCCTGGAATCGCATCGGTTCTGTGTGTAGTCTGTCTTCCAGTTTCCATGAACCTATAAGTAACCCTATGTTCACTGTGAGTATTCTTATCTAAAGGAAGACTGACCAATTCTAATCCGAAATCCAATAATTTAGATCTCACATTATCTATGAAGGATTCTTGCACTTGAATCATATCCAAAATATATTTTGTGTACATTTGTTTAGTTGGATATGAATAAGTATTTTCTGATTTAAGAGTTAAATCTCTGTTAGTTAAATTTACTGTGTAGAAATTATTAATAGATTCAAGTTTATTTTCTATTACTTCAAAATAAGGATTCTGTCGCAATAAACATTCGTACTTCTTGAAGTCATAAGAATAGATTCTTGGAATCAAAATCTCACATTGATTTTCATCATAAGTCATAACAAATTGATCCAAGTCTTTGACAATGAATTGACTGAAAACATAATCATTCATTATCAATTTTTTAAACTTAAATCCATTTAAATTTATAATTGGATTTACGACTTTAATAAAATCAGTTTCTTTTAATTTCTGTGGTTTAAGAACTGTGATATTCTTATTGATTAATTTACTTGAACAGAAATTAGGTGGAAAGTCAATATATAAACATGACTCTTCAAAATCCTCTCTTATGTCCAAATATTTTGACTGTGTAAATTTAATATATCTAACTCTTAAATCAATTTTTAATCCTTGAGTTATTATAGTATTCATATTAAGTTTATTTAATTCCACTCCCAATCATATTCACTAACTCTCGACTCATATTTCATTTCCAAATAGTCGGGTAGTTGGTAGAAGAAGTCAATTCCCAGTCAATCTTTCTAATGCATCTACAGTAATTAACTTATAGTCATTAATTTCTTGACTGGCAAGGAATACAATCATTCCCTTAGTGGGATTATAAACAATCTTATAAAAATAAACTGGGACGTCTACTTTGTTACCGATCTTCTTATCGAAGGTGCTAGTAATCGTCCCAGTAATAATATAAGCAATCGGACTTGCATTAATTCTCTCAAAGCCTTCTATATATGACCATATTCCTCTATTGAACCGATGGGTCTGCGGAGCAATATTTGTCATAAGCATACACTCTTCACAAGCTCTAATTGACTGTGCAGATGCATACGGAAATAGATGACCTTTATCATAACCTGAATAAAGATAATCAAATGGAGTTGCACTTGACTGCACTCGTTCATCAGTTTTGAATGCAGGACGTGCTATCCAAGTTCCTATTTTATCAGTTTGATAAATATAATATACAAATCTAGGAATTCTATTAGCAGTATCGTAATCTACTGTATAAGTATCGTTCTTTAATTCGTATTTACATTTTGGACAAAATTGACTGAATAGTTGAAGTGGAATTAATAATAGTAATAATATTAATTTCTTCATATCTCAGTTAATTCCTCGAAAGTCGATTCAGTAAATTCTATATCATTTAAATTTGTAAAGTTATTCAATTCCTCTAAGAAACTCTCTACATTATCAGTTAGATTATGCATACAAGTTTCATATTCATTTACCCATTCATCAGGTTCGGTTTCAAGATTATCTTTCTCAACATCGAATTTTACTAATACTGTATGATCTGTTTCAGGAATTTGAATAGGCTCTAACTTTCTTTGTCTTAACCAAGTAAAGTAATTTAAATCATTATCAACTAATTGATAATCATCTCCTTCACCAATTGACTCATATGGAATCATTCCCATTAGTTGTGATTCAATACTTGTTGACTGTTTGATATTTTCTATAGCTTGCCAGTAATTCGGATCTTCAGTATCTTCTGGGATCTGAGAATCATAATCCAATGGCAGCCTTAATACTATAAAGTATTTCATAGTTGTTAATTTTAAATTATTGAACCCTGGGGAGGAATCGAACCTCCCCACTATTCCATTATTAAGGGTTTCAGCCGCGAGTTGGCTGTTTAATTACTTAGTTGTGAATTTAGCATCCAATACTCATCAACGAAAGGTGATTGAATAGATATCAAGAAGGTTTAGTATTATGTACAGTTAGTTAAAATTATTACTAATATTAGTTCACTGTAGTTGTTGTAGCTGTTATTGTTATCTTATCACTTACATTTGGTATGTTTATTTCTTTAGTATTTGAATCATAAACGCTGCTTGTTATGTCAGTACTTCCCATCACAACATTTACACTGTTTATTGCCATTCCTTCAGGTGCAATTAATGTGGTTTTCCAACTATCACCATTGTTTGCTGATAATATTGAGTTTGAACTATAAACAGTATCATTTACAATTTCAATTTCAGTATCGCCACGCATTCCCTTTGCAACCATATCAGTAAGTTGAAGTGGGTATTTAGTAGCCATCACTGCACACTGTTGAACTAACCAAATATTATACCTACTAAGTCCTTCAATTGTTGAAGAAACAGCAGGAATATTATGTGAACTTAGCCAAGCTGCATCAGGGTAAATTTGACTGCCTATAATAGATTTCTTTGAACCAATTAAATCAAGTATTGCCATTGTATTAGTGTATGCACAAGTTAAACAACCAATATCATCACTAACATGGGCTGTATCTCCCATAAGATGTCCACCTGCACCAAATCTATCAAGGTAAGTTGTTCTTGCATTCTGAAGTGCCGTTGCATAAGACATAACAATTTCAATAGGTGTGTTTTCAAGCATTTGCTGCCACCCATCTATGAAAGGTGACAGGACAGACGCTGTGACTCCTCCTATGATGTTGCGCTCTGTCATTGTTTTATTCCTTTCTTTCCAAGAGGAATAGTGGTATTGCTACCACTAATCCTCATATTTTCATTATATTGCAACTCTTACATTTGCCATACCATAATCAGTATTAGCAAACAATACAAGATAAGCACCTGTCCAACTACCTAATGGTGTACCGACACTTGTATACTCTCCAGTTTCAGAATTGTAAGTATAGTCTGTATCAAGAACAAGATTTTTATATCTTGAATTACCAACGAACAAACCTGTTTCTCCTTCACACTCATATACTAATGGAATTGCACCTTTGACATTATAATTTATAGTCGAATTGTTAATGTTAAGTGACATTGCAACCATCATGAAATGAGTACAACCACTTACATAACCTTCGATAATACTTCCACTTTCTTTTCTTACAACTCTTGCCTTGAACTTTCCTGTATTGTTAGTTTGCGAAGTCCTCCAATACTCTGCAAGATTATAGATAATCCAATCTTCATCATCTATCCACCAGTTACCATTATCACCAATATGAGGAGTCTTTCCATTAATAGCTTCTAACTTCAAGAACTTACCAGTTTCTGGATCTGCTGGATTAGATTTATCATATATATA
>Ga0255059_10000091_pt1 | contig 16186 bp, 7 predicted proteins | sample 176RNAGHGlowgp2_FD_183551 | JGI IMG/M metagenome (GOLD analysis project Ga0255059, IMG submission 183551) | Metatranscriptome of sheep rumen microbial communities from Palmerston North, Manawatu-Wanganui, New Zealand - 1766 RNA GHGlow gp2... | ecosystem: Host-associated > Mammals > Digestive...
GAGGGATCGTAAAACTATTCTTTTACCATTCCGGCTTTCAGCTGATTAGTTCAGGTGCTGAAGCTCAGGTGCAAGTGCCAGACGAATGGTTCTCTTCACAACTCTGTTCTTCGAATCCGTTACTTCTACAACAATGTAGCAATAGCCAAGCTCATTGAAGTATTCCTGTTTCAGATTCAGGTTGGATGTAAGTACTCCATTTGTGGTAAGCACTTCCTGGAGACCGACATAGTTGAACATATCCGTTGCGTTGTGGTTGATCCGGCGAAGCAGGTTGGATCCAATCTGTCTTGCGGAATCAGCTGCCGATGTAAAGATCAGAACATCACTCTGTCCGGTTGTATAAGTATTAAAGATGTTCTTGCAAGGAATCTTCTGGCCTGCAGAGTTCAGTCTGTATTTCGGAACGCTCTTGCCATCGACCGACTCATAGATCTTCTTACCGTTCGCATCCCTCTCGATCTCGTATTCATCATCATGATCAAGATCGTAATAAATCTTAACCTGCTGAACCGTTACGCCTGCGCTTGTATCTGTCTTCGGCAGGAAGGAGAAGGTCGGAAGTGTGCTTGTGTCAGTTATGTTAATGTAGTAATCTGCAAGACCTGTTTCGTCCTTCTGTACGATATCATTTGTAAGTGTCTTTGTGTCTTTACCATCATAGGTAGAGGTCTCATCGTGCAGTGTCAGCTGTGTTCCCGCTGTGCTCTTTCTTGCAGAGTTCAAGATAACGTTGATGAAGAGTCGTCTCTCATCGTTGTTATTCCGTCCACGTCCGGTAACGTTACCATGACCTGCACCGGTGTAAGTAACTGTACCCTTCTGGTAAATGAAGTAGTTGTTCGTACCATCATGCGGATCTGCTGCAAAGTACGATGACATGGATCCCTGATTACCACCAGCTAAAGCGTAATAGCAAATCAAATCAGGATCTTCAGTATCCAGAGCAAATCCCTGTGGTGTAGTATTAGCAACCTTCAGATTCGATCCGATGTTAAACGGATAAAGTGTAACGATACCTTCATTCAACTGTTCAGCCCTGTCTGTCGTTATGTGCGAACCATCATACATTCCTCTCTCGTCAGCATCAACATGAAGTGTCTGGTTGTTTGCATGCACATTCGTCTTCCAGCTTACATAATTAAACATGAACTGATAGCTTCCACTTGGAGCACCGCCAGTCCAGTCACCCGTATCCGGCATTACATATGCAATTGTAAGTCCGATTGGCGTAAGCTTTCTTGACGAAGGACTCAGTCGATAATCTGTGCCATCCGTACCACTGGTGTTGATTTTATACTCAGCACCTGCAGTATTTACAGTGTAATTATAAAGTCCGGAAAGAGCTGCTTTGCCTTCCACATTCGTGGTGACAGAATAACTTTCACCCGTTGTAACATCAGCGACATTAATGGTTTTCCCAATTACTGGAGAACCGGTAACGTCTTTGTATTCAAATACAATTGACTGATTTTGTGTCCATTGATCTACAAGAGCAGATTCGGATATATTTGAATCAATTGAAGTAACGGAATAATTCGTTCTGGTAAATACCGCATTACCGCTGGCATCTGTTTTCACGGAACCACTTGAACCGTTAACAGAATAATTGATTGTTTCACCTGCCACAGCATTTCCGTCTGCAGAATTAGTAACATGAACTGTAAAAATCTGCTGACCGTTTCCTGTAAGATCCGGGCTGACTTTCGTTCCATTATCAATGTTATAGGTTGCCTGTTCAACCTGACCGCTACTACCCGTCTCAGTACTCTGAACGGTTATGTAACCTCCATCATAAGCATCCTGAAAACTGGACGTATTACCATTCAGACCAATCTTAAACGGATTACTGTATGTACGGCGAGAGTTATTCTTTGTCGAGTAAATATTAAATCTTATTGTAATCGGGTGCGGGGCAAAATTTGCGCCACTCTTGGAAAGTACTTTGACTGTAGGATTATCACCATTATAGTCACCATATGTACAATCCAGCACAACTTCCGTTACTGATGGAGCAATAACTATTGAATCGGCTTTAACAAACCAATATTCATTGTCATATACTCCATATATATCCAGTGTTATTGCGTCTATCTTCTGAACAGTCTTTTCTACTTCAAAAGTGTATCCGCCATCTGTATTAGAGAAAGTGGCCGGCATATTCTTCGTTGTACCATCACCCAACGTAATAGTAACAGAATTCTGCGATGCTGTAATTGGTCCAGCCTTTTGGGAAAGATTTACAGTTGCAGTCTCAATACCTGAGCCCATTTCATAATTAATATTTTGACCATCTACACTAATGGTAAAATTATGATTTCTAGCTGAACGTCCCGCAGTATCATCCAGATAATCATGCCTGTGATTCTGACCAAAAGCTGTGCGAAGAAGTTCAGACATGTTCTTTGTATTATTCTTGTTGGCCGTTATGGTATCATGGAACATAAACACACTTCCACCGTCATCAGCATAATCAATCAGGGCATTACAACCGCGAACGCTGATATCACCGTCTCCGCCAAAATCATCTGCTGCACCAATACAAATACAATTAAACGTACTACTCAGATTTATCTTACCAGCATACTGACTATCATTACCACTTCCTGTAATATCATAGTTTACGCCAGCCATTAAACTGTTATCAAGATATTTCTGTCTAAAATACTGTTCAATTATTTTTGCATCTCTCCACTCGGCGTACAAAGGCATAAAGCCGACATATGGACCTGAATCACTAGGTGCATTCTGAAGCGAGAAGAAATCATAATAGCCTCTCCTGCTATAGGAAATGTCGGGATCAGTCTCATATGCTATCTCTTCCGTTAATGCCAATGTAAGATTTTGAGTGGAATAATCATCAGGATTTATACTGTTCAAATAAGTATCAAGTCTTGATCCAACCGTTCCATATGAGCTCATCAATGAAGGATCTGCTCCAACACTAACAAACCAATCAGAAAGCAAAGTATACTCGGCGGATCCGGAAGTGAGTTCACCATCAATCAACTTCGTCATAGCCCGATACAGTTCGAAGTACTTAGTTTTATCGGAATAAAATGAAGATCTCGCATTACTCAATGCTTCCTGATTTTCCTGAGCAGTATTTGAAGGATTATAATATGAAGCATAATAACTATTAACTCTTCCAACTAATTCATCCAACATGTCCGCCGAATAAATTGTTACATCAACATCATAGTCATATGTAACCTCATCAAACCAGTTTTTATTCCAATCATCAAGGCCGTCACCGTCCTCGTAAGTACCCTGCTGTGAAATAGAATGCAGTTTATCATCATATACCGGAATACCAAACCTATGCGAATGAACGCCAAGAATCCCGGCAGTGTACTCGTAAGACGAATCATCCTTCTGAATCAATTTGACAACAGAATCAGTCGAAGGAAGGTTGTTCTTAAAGTAATCTTTCGGTTTATTTGAATACTTAAATCCTGCATTCAAACCAACCATCGAATCACCTTCATACTTACTATTGGCACATGACCTTTGATCAGTAAGACAATAACTGGACTGCTGACACTCACTACACAGGAACAGGGTTGACTTATCTTGATCATTTGGATCTTGATATGCTGAAGTCGGTGCAATCTCAAGAAGCTCAACACGCATTTTCTCCTGATTTGTACGTTTCACTTTGCAGAGACCCGTCACGGAGCAAGCAGCACCTGTTGCAGTATCGGTTACCTTCACCTTCCAATAAACAGGGCCAAAGAAATCAGAATCTACAGTGAATGAAAGAGTTCCCGATTTGTCATCACTGGAATCCTTCGGTTGTTCATCTTCAAAACGACTATTTGAATTTTCATCAAAGAAAAGTTCTGCATGGAAACTTCCAGTACCACCAAATGCCTCATACTTGAAAGTGAGATCAGGACCATCTACCCAAGAGGACGGATCTCCTTCAACATAATTAGTCGGCATAGACGTAACTGCCAGTTTTGGACGTGATACTTTTTGAAGTAAGAGTGACAATTGCTGTTCGTCAACTCGATCAGGGTCATGCTTTGTTACATCATTCCCTTTATAGTCTTCCGTCTCATTTCCAGCAAATACAGTAACATATCCTCCAAATGTCACACCATATTGGTTATCAACATTCGGGATACGGATAACAACATCATCAAAATAGGTGATTACATTTCCATCACTAGCACCCGGTACAAAAGCTTTCGCGGGATCACATGCCTTCTTTAAAAATGCAAACATATTAGAATTAGGATCAATCATATGATCAGCCCCTGCATTCAAATATGCTTTTGTAACTTCATCAGAAATGATAACAGGCATGCCGGCATCGACATAATCGTTTAATTCACGCATCTTATCGGCTGTAATATCATTTCCTGTGATTACACCATTATAATTGGCCATATACCCATAAGATCTATTCGGGTAAGAATACGTATCTCCATTATGGAAATACATTAAATACATTTCTGTATTGTTGGTCCACATATTCGACGGCTTTAACCCTGAGTAATCCCCACCAATATAGATTGCATCATAATTATCAATCAAGGTTTTCTTTGAGGAATTAAATTCCTGCGAGGACATATGCACAACCTTCACTTGATTATAATCTTTACCCGTGGCATGAGCAATTTTGGCCTTTGATAGCGTCCATTTATAATAATCAGTGATATTAGCAAGATTTTCAATTTTAATAGAACCCTGATAATCTCCAGACTCTATCATTTCAGAAAGAGGAGTTACTCCATCATATGATATTTCATCAGGTGTAAGGTTTGATGTACTGGCAGTTCGCATGTAATAGTAACCTTCAGAAGCATTGAGACCTAAGCCCTGCATTCTTTCATTTCTATTACTACCCAATGCAAATGATTTACCAGTATCAGGATCCGTCCATCCTTTTACAACACCAAGCTGAGCCGCCAATGTCGTATCAATCGGATAAGAAGGCTGAATTTCAAGCACTGTATATACATTTGATGCGCTATCACCACCGTCATTACCTTTAATTCCTCTGAAGGAACCATTCATGATAATATCAGCAATCGGCTTAACAGTCTTCGCCTTTGTTGCCAGTGAATAAGCCTGTGTCTTGGCCCGGCTCAATACAAGCACATTACCATAACGTCCACTACCGGTCGCTGTTGCCACCTTGTTATATACATAATTGTAATTGTTTGCATCGGAAAGTCCGCCGCCACCACTGATCACACTCTGTGTAATCAGGCTCTCATCATAAAGGATGTGAACATTGCCGAGCATAGCTGCCTGGCATGCGTTATAATCCTCTTCTGTCAGAGTTGTTGAGCCGATACCGCCTTCAAATACAACGAAATCGTAGGACTGCAGGTCAACTGTGGAAAGTGCATTCGGTGCTACAGTATCAAAGCGGACATAATTCGGCTTTGCATATTTTCTGTAGTAGCCAAAGTGCATTGTTGCACCACTCCAAATGATGTCATCCGCATAGCCATACAGATTATCTGTAGAAATCGGCTTAGCCGGATCTACATCTGTCGGTGCTGTTGTAACAGGTGTAAGTCCCTGTTTCATACTTTTTGTAAAATCGGATGTACCGGTTCCTACAGAAAGCACACGAGCTACATAATAGGAACTGCCATCTTCTGCGGGTGTAAACGTACCTGCATCAACAGTCCCCTTCGGATAGGTCTCCCAAATACCGTTTTGAATCTGGTTGGAACCATTGATGGCTGAAAATGCTCTGGTGGATTTCGAAATATCCATCAGGTTTGTGGCATCTTTTTCACCAGCTGCAAAGTTAAATGTAGCATGTGAAGAACCCGAAGCACGGAAAATCTGCGAAACGAGTGTATTGATTGTTGTTGCAGTCTGCTTCTGATTGATGATTGTCTTTTCATGACTATCGATCATGATGGGCGTATAGGTACCCGTAGCAGCGGAGGAAAGTGCAACCTTAACGGCCTCCGGAATATCATTGGACGCATCATACATCTTATCCGGATCGTTGCTTACGTAAAGGAAGTCCGCATGCGATACAGCGCTGACAACATCTGCTTCTGTTACTGCATCTGCTTCTGTTACTGCAGCTGCGTCAGCATCGCCCTTAATGTTATACCATTTACCACCGGTATAATAATAATAGTTATAAGAAATACTGTCCGGCTGCATATCTCCGGTTACGCTGTAACCATTGATTACAAGTTTTTCAAAGGTTTTTCCCGTACCGGTAACCATAGCCTGCAATGCGGAAGGTGTTCCGCTGGAACCGATTTCCACAATTGCATAAGGTGAAGCCGGTGTCGCCTTCTCAACAATGTAATCAATATTGGTCTTAACTACCTCGCCTGCATTCTGCACAGCCTCTGCCGGTTTCTCAGGATCAGCCGGAACATCAGCAAGTGTAAAGGAAAGTGCTGCGAAGCAGACAACTGATATCATGACCAGTGCCATTACGATATAAGTGATTTTTTTCTTCATCAATTTCATATCTTATATTCACCCTCCTTTCTACTTTGCATCATACAGGACGAAGGAATTACGAATATCCACCATACCTATTGTCTTATAGCTCATACTCTTATCAGCAAAATACAGAGTGATTGCAATACTGTTATTCTCAGCATCAACCTGTGCCACTGCACCGGTTACCGTCTTTGCATCATCGGTATCGCTCATCTTTACGTAGTTCAGCTGATTGGTGTAAATACGGCTGTCATCATCCGATTCACCGGTGTTCATCTTAGACATGTATTTGTAACTCATTTCAACCTTCATCACATTCTTATCGAAGGTATAGGTTACCGTACACTCATCCTTGTCATCTTCACCGGTATCTACACCATCCGGAACGTAATGCGGATCAAGCGGAACTGCATACGTCACCTGGAACTTTTTCAAATACACATCCGTGAGTTCATACTCATCCGTCGTTCCGGCTTTCAGTGTCTTCAGCGTTTTGAAATCCGCATAATTGACCTGATCACCGGTCGGAAGTGCTGCAATATCCGATCCCTTCAGATATTTTCCGTCGAAGAGAGAAATGCCCTCCCTGACTCCGCCAACATCTGTTGTAACAAAGGTGATCGGTGAGCTTGCCGTGTACCCCTCAATCCTGACGGACTTAGCCTGCATAATCGAGTCAGTCATATGATTATATACATCCTGTGCTGAACTCTGCACTGCCAGATCTGCTTTGGATTTCCTGAAGATTACCACATTCGTGTTCATAACACCAATGACAGCAACCATTAACAGGGCAAGGATCGCAATGGAAATAATGAGCTCAATAAGTGTGACACCCTTATTATTTTGTTTCAACTTACGCACGTTGCTCCCCCTTTCCTATCTGGAAAAATGGCTGCCGTTCTGGCGAATCACAACTCGGGCCACCTGGTTACCGCCTCTCTTTTTACAAAAGGCATATTCACCGTATCCTTCCTGACAGTTACCGCGTTTATCAAAAAGGATATAAACAGTATCTGTATCATCAGTAGAACCGATCACCATCTTATCAACATTGGTATAGGTTCCGTTTGATTTATAGTATCTGCCGGTAAATTTTATCTCCGAATACTTCGAAAGACTTACTTCATTTTCCTCAAAGATGAAATAATCATGCGTTCCGTCATCTTTGATCTTATAATATCCGATACAGCAATAATAATTGGTATCGGCCTTCTTATACACTTTCATCGCAAATCCATCAAAAACCTGTTCGCTACCTGCTCCGGTGTATACAGGCTTCATATTCTTGGACTTTGTGATCAGTGTAGATACCTCGGAGTTGAACGTAATGGATGCGTTCTTCACCTTCGCCGAATGAATCATCGTAATGGAAAGAATACTCAATCCGGAGACAATCGCAATGATGGCCAGCACAATGATCATTTCAACAAGTGAATAACCCTTATCCTTTTTCGCTCTGGATTTTTTCATACCTTGTCTCCTACTCTACATTCTTCATCCAGTTGTCATAGCAGATAACATCTGAATAATCAATGTTTGTGATCATCTTTGCTTCATTACTGTCATCATCCGAATTGCTTCCTGATGTAAGTCCTTCGTAGTTCTTGAAAACGGAAAGGACAGTCTTTGCATTGTTAACTGTTGATTCATTATCAGACTTCAATGCCGACATGCACTGATTGATAATATTGATCGTAAGCTCGGAAGAGCTCAGGGTAACCATATTACCGTTAACAAATACTTTACCGCCACAGATGATGAAACCGCTAAAGTTCTTTACTTTAGAACCAAAGTAAACATCACCCTTACATACGACAATACCTGTAATGGTATCTTTGTCACCATCCTCAACAGTTACGTCCTTTCCGCTGACCCAAACCTTATAATCGCCAAGATCAAGATTTCCGGGATTGACATTCGTCGTAGCCGTAATCTTATCAAAGTTCATATAGAAATTAATCGGCGTAATGGATTCGTCACTGTAATCGGGCTGCGTTAATACATAATCGATAAAGCCTGCATCATTCTTCAGATTTCCACCCGGGGTGGTATCCGAATAATCAGAAGCAATATCTTTCAACGTCCACTTCAGATACCGATAATGTCTGCTGTACTCTTTTGCATAGTCAAGTGCATTTACATCAATGTTGGTAGAATTCTTTGTGCTAGTGCTGGCTTTTCCATCTGCTCCCGCTACACTTACCATACTTTCAATGGCATCACGCTTTGTGATAACACTGAAGGTAATCGCCTTATCCGATTCGGATGTCAGAACATCCTGCCATACATTCGACTTTGTTACAGCACCCGATGCATAAATCTTTGCATTTGTCACATTGTTAAGCGCAATCTGACCGGCACGGAATGCATCGTAGTTGGTGACTTTCGTCAGCATCGTGCGGATGTCATCCCCTTCCAGGATAGCTGTATCCACATCCGGATGCGCTTTATTTTCGAAAGTACCGTCATCATAGTCTTCCTTATAAGTTAAATAGTCGAAATAATCCTTGATAAATGCTGCGGAAAGATCATCTCCGGTTAAAGTTGCGTTTTCAATTTCACCGCTTAATGTGAAACCGGTACTATTAGCATCATAAGGAACTGTTATTTTATACAAATGATACTTTGCTGCGAAATCAAAATCAAAATACGTATAAACCTTTGTTTTTCCGTCAATGATCTCGGTTTCGTAGATAACAGGAACCTGTACGCAGTTTTCACCAAAGTACTTTTCAAAGAGCGGCTGTCCTTTTACGGAATCCGGAAGCTCGGATACATAATGCTCAATACGCTGATTTCCAATTACATCCGGCTCAAGCGTAGGCGCTTTAAACGGAATATACGCAAGCTGCGTGCTGCGGATGGCCAGAGATTCACCGGTCTTGTAATCAGCGATCTCGGGATTGTACTGAAGTGTTTCAACAACATTATCCACATAACCCTCCACATTATTGATCGTTGTTTCTGTTTCAGTTGTCTTTGTATCTTTCTTCTGACGAGAAAGTTCAATGTAGGAACGTCCTGCAATGTAAAGATTCAAAGTGTTGCTGAAATTAAGGGAAGCATACTGGCCGTTTACAATGATTGCACTGGAATTGTAATGGCTGCGGTTTGTTCCATTGTTATCCTTGTTCAAATCATCCTGATAGATATTGATGTCTGTTCCATTGGAATTCTTCGCAGTAGAAACAGGAGGAATAAAGCTTCTGTTATCAGCAAAAAGGCTGTTGCTGTATCCAAAGTAGGAACCATCCAAAGAAAACCTGGTACCATCTGCTTCAATGGTTGTATCATCTCGCACAAACAGGTTACCTGTAAAGGATGCCTGTCCGCCAAGCTTTGTTGTTATTGTTTTGTCATTCTGCTGCGATACTGTACGGAAGGAATCTCCGCCGATCACAATATTATCGGTCCATACATTCGCATTTTTGATGGTTGCGCCGTCCTTACCATAAACGCGGAGATTACCGCGATTCATGACAGCCATGGTTCCGGGAACAATAATGCGGTCAGAAATCAGATTGACAGTTCTGCCATCTACATAGAGACCGGAATATCTGCTTCGATCATTATTGCCATTGTATGCATAGTTCTCGTCGCCTAGACTGATTCCTGCAGCCAGATCGGTTGTCTTTGCATTCTTGTTATAAAGTGTGCTGGCTCCGTCGCTGGCCCACGTATAATTGGAAACCTTGTTCATTTTGAACTTATGCTGTGTACCTGCACCATCGGTATAGCTCATTTCATTTGCATAAGTTGCCGAGTTTCTGCCATCGTAGTTATTGTACTTCTTGCAGTAGAAGTCGGATGCACCGTACAGGTTTCCGTTTACTGTAAGAGAACCATCCGCTTCGTTTCCGTTAAACTCAACACCGGAGTCGGCAATCATAACATAGCTGAAAAGATCTGTAATGTCATATACTGTTCCGCTGAACTTAACGTCGAAATCAGGTCTTGCAATAACAATATCCGTAGAAAGGGTCTGCGTGAATTTTCCGTTTGCTGTCGAGCGGTTATAATCAGCCTCTCTGGTCAGTCGAACATTTTCAATCACGATCTTTTCGAGCGGATCTGTTGTGTTCGGGCTCACCTCATCACCTGCTACATTATAGAAAGTTACATCAAAGGTGGAATCGGGTGTAAACTCAACAGTATCATTACTAATCATTTCCGGAATGGCCGTACTGAGGTACGATACAGTCAGAAAATCATCATCCGGATCATCAGCTGCTCCTTCAACCAGATATTTCATAAATCTGTCTTTGAAGTACTGGTTAGCCTCATCATCTCCGATATTCTTATATGTTTTCAGTACCGGATCATACTCGATAGAAACCTTCAGGGTATCCTCATATGCTTTCTGCATAAATTGGGTAACCTTGCTGCCGATTCCGGCATAAACCTCATCCATCGCCTGTTCAATGTAATTGAAGTTATCTCTCGCATTGTAATCATAGAGCTTCATTCGGTAAACATAGCCGACCGCCGTTAAAAGTGCACCGACCAAAACACCCACGAAGCCAAGTGCCACTATAACCAGAATCAGTCCGGAGCCGGCATCATGAATCCGATTTTTTAGTTTTTGAAATACTCTTTTCAAATCAGTCAGCTCCTTTCGTTCCTTTATAGTGTGTCGTCCGTCCCTTCGGATCCTTCAGCGTTACAGTAATGGAATAAAGTCTTCCTGCATATCGAGGATCCTGACGAAGCGGAAATACTTGTGGTACTCCTTCGACAGAATATCCGGTCATATATTGATGCGGAAGAACATTCATCTCATTCACCGCGGATAAAACAGCTGCGCCCGCATGTCCTCCGTTCACATCCAAAGCAGCCGTGTTAAAACAGGTACCGCCTTCTATCCATTCTCCGGTATCGGGATCAACCTGAATATTCGTATATATCTTCAGCGGATAATCCGGAGACGTAGCATAATTCTGACAGACTTGTATCTGCACACGTGTTGCTGAACCATAAACCGTGTCCCAGAACGAAGTATCATCATTGGCACCTTCAATCGAAATACCCTTCGTCGAAAACCATGTTTTATCGGGTTTCACCAGATAAATCTTGGAGGGATCCTTTCCATCTTCTCCATTGGTATACCGATCCGCTGAGACGATGATAAATTCATCAGATGAATAGGATGCAATTCCACTGGACTTCGCCATTACATAAGGTTCAAATATGTAATACACATCCGGCGCTTCTGTTGTATTGAAATCCTTATCGTAGATTGTATAGCTCTTATTCGGGATTGATTCACCACGATGCTCTGTGTTACATACATAGAGAATTCGAACCTTTACATTATATCCTACCAGTTCATTCGTTGCCTGATCAACAATACCGGAGGTAATGATAATCGCCGTTCTGTAGATTGGCGAATTGTTTGTAATTCCCTGAATATCAGAATTGATCGTTTCAGCTTCCGTAATACCGTTGCGTGTATCAATATCGGTAACCAAACTCAGAAGATCGGCCTCATACTGGTTATCCAGACTTGCTGCATCACCCTCAATAATAGCCATTTTGGAGGAATCCAAATCCTGAATATTTCCAAGGTTCGTCTCATTCGGATCCTCGTAATCTCCTGTAGACGGCTTGCACACGATGGCATTCACATGACCGTTCTCATCATACTGTACAGCGGAACCATCATTCAGAAGCGTAAAGCCTTCCGGAAGGGTATCTTTGGTAACATCATAGCTGATTCGGAGATTCTGGTTAGAAGATGCCATGACTCTGTTTGCCAGATCATCCAGAGAAACCGTACGGGTGTACGTATTGTTTTTCTTCCCCAGCTTTACATCGTCCAAAGTATAGTCCGTAACGTCATAGGAAATCGTATCCTGAACAGCAGAATTGCCTTCCAGATAAAGATCACATTCGACGCCTGTAGAATTTTCAACCTTCCATTCCGAAACATTCGATATATTCAGCTGACCATCTACGCTGCCACCCTTGTCCAGGACATTTTTTTCCGTTTTCCGGAAATACTCCATAACGTACTCAGCATTTTCATCTGCGTACTGTTTTTCTTTTGCCTGTGCGCTGGTTTCCAGAGTATGTGCAAGCTGAACAATAATAGGTGTAATAAGAAGTGCCATAACCGCAACGGCGATTATCAGCTCTATTAAACTAAAACCCTTATTATTGCGTCTTTTCATTCTTTTCACTCCGATCTTAGTGCAATGCTTCCGGTTGGCCGCCTTTTACAGACTGCCAACCGGAAACCGGTGTATTAGTACTGTTTAATAGTACCTGTCCTATTGCCGATTGCAAATCTCGGGCTGGTTGTATCATCGCCCACTACCTTGAAGTAAACACTAAGGGGTGTTTCATTGTTCACGTTAACCTTAACACCATTTGCATCATCTGCATCTACTCTTGCACTAGAGCTAACATATACTGTTACGTCGCTGGTAAGAACTTCCTTCTCATAGGACTTGCCACCGATTGCATAAGAAACGTAGTTCTTTCCATCCTTTGCATAGATGTGAAGATCCATTGTTTCAACAGAGTTTGCGGAAGATGTTACAAATGTGGATGTATCATTCTCATCTGTTGCAGCAATGATACCGGAAGTGGTATCGTTACCTGCGTTGTTCAGAAGGATGATAATATTGTGGTTAGCAACGATTGCCTGGCCGCCATCTGCGTCATAAGCAGAAGCTACCGGAAGGCCACCCTTACCTTCGAAGATGTTATCAACACCCTCTTCTACATCTACAGAAACCTTATCCGGTGTTCTGTCCGGACCGGATACAGCATAAGCATTCAGAATTACAGAGCCGGAGCACATTCCTTCCGGATTCTTCTCATCCTTTGCGTAGTTGATCGAAATGGATGAAATGTTCATTCTGTACTTATATTCAGCAACATAGTTCAGGTAATTCTTCAGATTTTCATAAGACCCCTGATAGTTTACCGCATATGCATCTGTGATTGCAACGTACTGTGCATCAGCGTTTGAAGCTCCGTTTACCTGTACATCATTTGCTGTAGAATAGGTACTGCCAAGTCTCCAGTATTCTGTATCTCTCGGCATTGTGAAGGACATGTTCTGAATGTTGCAGTTCTGCTCAACACCCTTCATCCACATTACTGTGGTTTCCTGATTCAGATCAGCAGGGTATTTCTTCAGTTCCTCCTGGAACTCTGCACGGAATTGCTCGGTTTCTTCCTCATACTGCGCACGCATTGCTTCTTTTGCTTCCAGGTCTCTAACCTCAGCCTCCAGCTGGGTCTTCTGTACATCTAAGTTATCGATATCATCTCTTGCGTCCTTGATCACGAACATATAGGTACATACCAGTACGCCGATAGAAAGGACAACCAAAAGGGCAATAATGTCTGTTCTCTTCATAGTTTTGATTCCTCCTTCCTTACTGTACTTCGCCGTCTGCAGGTGCTTCTTCTTCCGGAACGATCATCGGATTCGTATATACGCAGTTCAGCTGATATACGAAAGTCGATTTACCCGTTTCGTCGAATGACTGAGAAACAGCGCCGATATATACATCCTCGATGCAGCTGATGGTCTTCAGCTGGATAATGAAGTCTGCTACATCGTCATAGCTGGTTGCCGTACAGGGCATAGTAATGCCGGAAGCACTGGCAGTAAAGGACTGTACAATTACATTAGAAGGAATCTTTTCTTCCAGGTTGTTGATGAACTCAAGACACTGCTCATTTGTGTTGTAGGTTGCACGGGACATTTCAAGAAGGTCCTTCAGATCTCTCTCTGCCTGATCATGTTCCGCAATAACCTGCTCGATAGAAGCCAGTTCCAGCTTCCTTCTCTGCAGCGCATCTACATCATCTTCCAGTTTGCTTTTCTTATTCACGAAATAGAAGGAAGCGCCGGCTGCGATGAGCGCACATGCAACGAAGATACCGATAAACGGTGCCAGACTCATTTCCGGTCCGGAGGAAGCACCGGCCTTCTTTGTTGTAAGGCTGAATCCCATAGGATCAAGTGCTGCACCGATCGGGGAAATGAGATAAACCGGGCTGTAAACTCTAAGGTCGATACCCGGATCGAACTTCACGTTGTACAGGCTGTCCATGATTCTGGTTGAAACGTTCAGCTGAATCTTGAAGAGTCCGTCAATACCCTTGATGAGGGCACCGTCACCGGTCAGGAATACATCATCGATCGGGTTATCGGGATTCTTGCCTGCATAGTAGTCCATAACACGTCCGATATTGTTGATCAGATAACGGAACGCGCCGGTTGCTTCATTATCATCGAAATCTACCGTGATGATCCGATCGGTCTGAAGCATGGTCATAGCAGTTGTAGCGTCAACGCCCTTCTCCTGCATTACAACGTTCACAACCGGGTTTGTACCATAAGGTACGGTTCTCTGCAGAAGCAGTTTATCGCCATGAACAACGTTCAGGACGGTAGACTCGGAACCAAGCTGGATTACCATTGTGGTAGACTGCTCGGTCGTCTGGGTCTTGATCAGCTGAAGCATTGCATTACCGATGTAATCGATGCTGACAACCTTGAGGCCGGCTGCTGCTGCAAGATCATAATATCCTCTCACCATAGCTTCCGGTGCTGCAACAGCCATAACCCGAAGGCTCTTTGCGCCGTTATCATCCGTGAAGCTTTCCAGTACGGAATTGGAGATGATATAATCTTCAATGTTACTTACCGGGAAATAATCGGACGCATTCGCATTGATGAGTGCGTCAACCTTATTCTCCTTAACAAAAGGAATTGTAACCTCTCTGTTTACGATCTTTGTGGAATTCATTACGAAGATCGCATTCTTGTTGGAAATACCGGCGGATGCCAGCTGCTGACGGATTGCGCCTGCGATCCTGTCGCCGTCGCGGATTACACCGTCATCATATGCATCTTCAGGTGTTTCAAAGATGAGAACCTTATGAATGTAGGTCTGCTTCTTTGCAGAAGGCGTGATCTCTACAACGGTAATGCTCTCGTTTGTGATATCAATAGATAAGACTCTGCTACTATTTGCCATCCTATAGCCTCCCTCGCTAATCATTTACGTTTTTTATTTGTAAGGCACCGGCCTTCATTTACAGAGGTCAGCTGTAAACCCTCACCGGCCGTACCTTAAAGGCAGTACTCTCACGGTGATACCATACTCCCTTTACACGCGCATTTCCATTATTCGGGTCGTACAGCCCAGGCAATGTGCATGCAAAGAAAGAAATAAAAAACGCTGACCATTTACTTTTGTTTACTGTTTTCTGTGAATTATGTTCCTGACATGAAAATAGATATGGACCGATGCCGGGCCCCTTTTCCTTCTTCCGGCGAGGGAGGGAAAAGAGGCGCCGAACATCTTACCATATTTTGACGAAAGTCTAAGTCTTACTTATACTTCTTGTCGATTTCCGGCTGTACGGAATAAGCCGTGGTACTTGTAGATGTAGAAATCCATACGATCGGCTTTCCTACATTAGATACACCAACTGCCCAGCCGTTCTGGCCGTCTTTCCTATACTTCAGCCTCGGAGCTGTGCCACCGATGTTGGAATTCAGTTCCTCAAGGAATGTGGGGCATGAGATACCACTAGCTGGCTGGAACTGACCACCCTGGCTAGCTGTAGCGATAACAGTACCGTTCATGCTCGACTGAATCTCGTCATAAGCATCTTCGTTTGCCAGAGCGGAGCTCATAGCGGAATTGATTGTCTCAGCTGCGGACAGGTCGTCTGCTCTTCTGGACTTGTCAATGTAACGGATCAGAGCCGGTGC
>Ga0255059_10000093_pt1 | contig 16098 bp, 2 predicted proteins | sample 176RNAGHGlowgp2_FD_183551 | JGI IMG/M metagenome (GOLD analysis project Ga0255059, IMG submission 183551) | Metatranscriptome of sheep rumen microbial communities from Palmerston North, Manawatu-Wanganui, New Zealand - 1766 RNA GHGlow gp2... | ecosystem: Host-associated > Mammals > Digestive...
CGAAGGGCTGTTGAACAGACGGCCCGGAGAGGCAGCTCCGGGAGCCGAACCCCGGAGTTGAAGAAGCAACCGGAACAACCGCGGGAAACCGCAGGAGACAAACGATGACGACGAGCTGGAAACGGACGGAAACGGCGAGCGGCGCAGGGGCGAATGCTCTGAGCGCGGCTTTCTGTGTTCATGCCTGGCCGGAGAGTCGCCTCGTCCGGGCGCTTCGCTGGAAACAGGACGCCGTGTGCCGGGAAACCGTCTCGGCGGACGCCACATCCGTGCAGACGGAGGCGGATTCCACGGATTCAAGCTTAACCAGAACGATTTTTTTCTCATCCCGCATTCAAACTCAACCAACAACCCGAAAGGAAACCCCAAACACAACCCAGAAAAAGAAAGGCAAACAAACTAAAAAGCAAGTAACAATTTCGCAAGAAACCGAAACCTTAGCTTAACAACCAAGGAGAAAAAGCTATGGCAACTCTTGAAGATCTAAAAGGCTTTGCGACTGTCGGCAATATTTATGTCGACAACTCGTACACTGCCGAGACTACGCCGGCGACCGATCCGATCACTGGTGAAGCGCTCGAGTTCGGTGTAAATGCCTTCACCACCCTCCCGGGTGGCACCGCCTCCGCCGTTCCCGCAAACGGCTCGGCCATGTTCATCACCAATGTCGATCTTGGTACGAGCAGATTGTACAACGGCCGCCCGGAGAAGACCACTCTGTATGACGTGTACGTTTCCAACGTTAAGTCCGGCGACATCTATGTCATGCCGAGAGCGGCTGGCGAATACACGCCTGATACCGGCACGCTGAACGTCTACGTCGAAGACGTAACGATCGCCAGCGGCGGCTATCACGGCTTCGGCGCCACCACCGGCGCCAACTTCGCCGGCAATTACGACGTCACCATCAAAAACTCCACCATGCAGTATCTGGCCGTTGCCACGGGCAGTGCTTATGGCGTTGACACCGGTGATGCGGCCAACCATCGTTTTGCCTACCTCAACGGAGATGTCAACTTCACGCTCTCCAACCTCACTGTTACCAGCGTGGCCGGCGTCGCGCGCGGCTCTATCGGCAGCGCGGACGAGAAGGCCAAAGTCGTTGGCCTCGTTGAGAACTCCATCTTCGGCAACAACTTCCACATTCTGTTCAACGGCGTTGACTCCAACGGCAACAGCTTCAACAGCTGGAACGATGTCGACATCACGATCTCCGGATCGTCCTTCAGCGGCGCGTTCATGATGTACCCGAACCAGTCCTCCGCCACGCGCGAAAGGAACGGCGATCTGACCATCCACGGCGATGTCAAGCTGAAAGTCACCGGTTCGACCATGAACGGCCTCGTCATCGGCGCAGGCCGCAGCGGCACCGGCTGGCAGCGTACCGGCTGGGTCGACGGCAACTTCGACTTCGAAATCTCCGGCTCGACCACCGGCGTGTCCTTCATCAACAAGGGCTCTCTCGGCAAAGCCGAAACCCAGCGCACGGTCACCGGCAAGATCAACAACGGCTCCGTCGTCGGAAACTTCGTCGCGTACGAACTCCGTGCGGACAAGACCAGCGCGGTCTATGCCGATTCCGCCATCACGGTTACGGATGCCACGATCGGCAAATTCACCTTCCTGACCGGACTCGACGGTTCCGGCGGCGCCACGGTTGGCGTTTCTGACCGCCTCTACGGTACCCAGACCCTCGAGCTCACCGGCTCCACAGCCGGAGACATCCTGTCTGTCGTTAACGGCGCATCGCAGGCCGACGCCACGTTCGACCTGTCTTTCCATGCGTCCGAGACGCAGAGCACCGTCGGTGCGATCGGCTACTGGAATACCATGACGGTCGATGCCGGCGCCAGTGTTCAGGCCGCAAGCATCGGCAATGTTTCCCTCGTGACTCTGGCCCAGGGCGCGACCCTCTCCGTTGGAACCTTCTCCAGCGTCGACGTCCTGAACGTCCTCGGTGAATACACCGCCGTGAGCAACACGCTCGTCAGCGGCCTCACCAGCTTCTCCGTCGGCAGCGACATCAAGTCTGTCCAGCTGAACGGCGTGGAACTCGAATACGGCTTCATGCCCGGACAGTACTCCCTCGTCGGCGACAAGCTGGTCCTCCACCAGGGCGAAACCGTTCTGGTGAACAGCACGTTCCCCGGCGGCGGTGCGGACGTCACCTACAACGAACAAGTATTTAAAGGATATAAGACCGTCGCGGAAGCGCAGTCTTCCTTTACCGCCGACAAGTATCTTATCACGGTCGTCCCGGTCGATGGCGGTACCATCGACGCCGACATCGTCACCAAGAACTACGGCGTGATCGTCCAGGGTACTTCTGATTCTCCGATCAGCATGGAAGGCTATGACTTCATCATCGGTGATCTCACCACGAAGTATGATGGCGCCACGATCATCATCGAAAACCTCAGCAGCGTCGGCACGATCGCTTTCGGCGATCTTGACGCCCTGTTCGTTTCGGGCAACGGCGTTGAAGCCGAAACGGTCGATCTCCGCGGCGGCGCTATCGGCGACGCCGAGATCTCCTTCTCCAACCTTACCGCGAAGGACGTTTATCTTCCCTCGACCAAATCGATGGACGGCAAACTGGAAATCGCTTCCGGTTCGATTGAGAATATCTACAACGGTCCTGCCGGCGACGGCAAGCTCGCCGTGAGCCTCGGCAAGGACACTTCCGTCAACAAACTCTACGCGGAAGGCAAGGCCATCAGCATCGGCGATGCCACCGTTGGTGAATACTATGCCGGTCTCAAGGACGGCGGCGAAGTCGCTTCCATCGATTTCACCGCGTCCGGCAATGTCAACAATCTCGTTCTCGGCGGCGTGGAAAAGAACACGATCGGTTCCGTGACCGCCAAGTTCTCCGGCTCCGGCATCCAGAACGTGACGGTCGGCGGCGAAAACGACGAGATCACCGGCAATGTCGATGTCGAACTGAACGGTCCTGTCGGCGTTTCCAACGACAACCCCTTCAACGGCATCAAGTACGGCGCCACGCTCTCGGCCATCGACGGCGGCACCGACAAGGTCGCCGGCAAGGCCACCCTCAATGTCACCGGTCACTCCAAAGTCGACGCCATCACTGGCTTCGACGCTATCAACGTGACGGGCGGTACCCTGAACCTTACCGGCTCCGGCATTGAAGGCACGGCCGACATCGTCAACCGTCGCACCATCAGCGCCAAAGAGGGTGCCATCTCCGCCGGCAGCATTGACAACACCGGCGTCATCGCCGCGACCAATGTTACCGCCGCAGGCGCATTCACCAACGCCGGCGAATTCCGCGTTGATGAAATCACGGTTGGCGGCACGTTCGACAACAGCAATACGATCTATGTCACCGGCTCCATCACGGTTGGCGGCGTTTTCACGAACTCCGGCGACATCTATGCCAGCTCCGGCGACAGTGCGGCCATCACCCTGAACGGCGTTGATCTGGTCAACACCGGCACGATCTATGCCGGCAACCTCAGCGGCGTGAAGAACATTTCGACTTCTTCGCTGTTCGTGAAGGGCGCCACCTCGATCGACGGCGATCTGACGGTCAAAGCCGACTCCATCGTCGCCTTCCAGGGCGGCCTTGATTTCAGCGGCATCGTCAAGATCGACGCTTCCTCCACCCTCAGTGTCGGCGGCGATTCCTTCGACGGTACCTCCATCACCATCGACGTCGGCGACATGGTCGGCTTCAATGAAGTCGTCCGCGCCAACGGCGGCCTGGAATCCTGGACGGTCAATCTGTCCGGCGCCAATGCCGGCGACTACAGCTTCACCAGAACTGCGACCTCCATCGTGGTCTACTCCTCCGATGAAGTCTTCGTCAACTCCAAGTTCTCCGCCGATTCCGTGTGCTCCGTCGACGGCGTTCAGCTCCTCTACGGCGCGAACGCGTTCTCCAGCGTCGAGGATGCCGTCAAGGCAGCCAAGGCCGGCGCCAAGATCACCATCGTCGGCGACAAGACCGGCATGGATGTCGTCGCCGCCGGATTCGATGTCGTGCTTGACGACTCCGTCGTTGGCGACGTCACCGCGAAGACTGTCTCTGTCTCCAGCGACAGCACGGCGAAGAACATCGTCTCCGCCAGCAAGCTCACGGTCGAAGCGGGCGCGGTCCTGACCGTCACCGAGACGATCCCCGCCGCTCTCCCGATCGAAATCGACGCCACCGAAGGCTCCGGCTCCCGCCTGGTCCTCGACGTCGATGCCACCAAGGTCACGCTCACTGACTCGCAGGTCACGATCCTCGCCCCCGCCGGCAAGGCATACAGCAAGCAGATCCTCGGCGGCGAATCCGCGCACGCGGGCGACCTTTATCTTGTTTCTACTGACGTCGTCTACTTCGCTCCCAACAAGTACGAAGAAATCCTCGCCCAGGGCGATCAGATCTTCCAGAAGGACGAAGACGGCGAACTCGTTCTCGATCCTGAGACCAACCAGCCCATCCCGGTCCTCGACGACCAGGGCAATCCGACCTATGAAGTCGTTCACACCGGCACCTACGCTCCCACCTTTGTCGACGGCGACTTCGACAAGGCGACCGGCGATGCCCTGTTCAACAACGTCAACATCTTCCAGGTGAAGGATGATGCCATTGCCGCGACGCCTGTCTCCGGCGTGGTCGTCATCGTCGATCACATGGACAAGAACCAGTACGTCATTCCGGGCGTCACCACGGCGTTCGAGTGCGACATGGAAGGCGTTGGTACCGTCAACAGCAGCCTCTACGGCGGCGTGACGAAGGACGAGCGCTTTACTGCCACCGGTGACACCACCGTCATGGTCCTCGGTACGACCATGAGAGGCAACCTCTATGCCCTCGCCAAGAGGGCCACCATTGGTTCTGATTACACCTACACCCTCGTCATCAAGGATTCGGTCCAGACCCAGGCTTCGAACAGCAGCCACGGAACGTATTTCGTCGGCAGAGACGACGGCAGCCAGATCGACGGCAAGGTTTATGTCGTGGTCCGCAACAGCACGTTCGGCGGCCAGCCCACCACCACGGTCGGCGGCGTCAGCACGATCAACGGCGACATCAACTATGACATCTCCGGCAGCACCTTCGCCGCAGGTCTCAGACTTGTCACCAACAATCTCGGCGCCACGGCAAACGGCAACATCAACGCCGAAATCACCGGCAGCAGCATCACCGATTTCTATGTTGCTTACGGCAACCTCGGCAAGGATGAAGAGAATCCGGTCGATCTGAACGTCAACATCTCCAACTCCAGAATGGCGAACCTCCGCGCCTTCCGCCTGAGCGAAGATGCCAATGCGCCGACCACGATCAACGCCAACCTCAATCTCACCATCCTCGACTCGGTGATCACCGATGCGTTCTACGCAGTCTACACCGGCGACTGGGACGGCGGTAACGGCGTCAGACTACGTTACACGAACTACAACTCCGGCAGCATCACCGTGACCCTCGGCGGCGTCTCCGTCGCCAACCAGATCCACGGCGGCGACTCCCTGACGCACAGCCGCAACGCTCTGCTGAACTTCAACATTCCGACCGTCCTGCACATCGTCAAGGGCGAATCGGGAGCCAGAACGACGGCCGCATGGGTCATGGAATGGGAAACCATCATCGTCGACGCCGGCGCCGAGTTCTATGTCAACAACGACCTCCAGTGGATGTCCGGCGACGTGACCGGCCGTATCGTCAACGACGGCCAGCCCGCCATGTTCAAGATCAACCTGGCCGGTTATGAAGGCGGCACCAAGCGCGTCATCCGTGCCAACAACATCTACTACAAGGGTCAAATGGAAGAAAGTGCCGAAATCATCGGCGACGATTCCACCAAGGCCGGCCGCTACGAACTCGTTTTCGTGCGCAACAATACCACCCTGCAGGAAATCTGCGTGTTCGACAAGGCTGACACCATCTACCTGAACAGTGGTTACACCGGCAACACCACCTACGGCAGCCAGGCCCTCTACTACGGCTACAACGCCCAGAGCGATGCGGAAGCAGCTTCCGCTCTCGTCACCGAATGGGGCGGCGCGCTGGTCGTCACCGGCGGCGAATTCGAAGATGTTGATTTCGCCTCCGTCGTCACCGTCACGGGCGGTGCAGTCGTCGACACCCTGAGCGGCGCCGGAAGCGATGGCGATCTTTCCATCACGATCGATGCCAACACCTCCGTCGACGAGATCGTTGCCGCTACCAGCGATGTCGCGGGCGATCTCACCGTCACGGTCAACGGTCTCGGCGTTGTCGCGACCGATATCGACGGCGTGAAAGACAGCGTCGCCGGTACTGCCAAGCTCGATGTCAAGGCTGACGCCAACCTCGGCGATGTCACCAACTTCGATGAGATCACGATTGCCAAGGGCGCGGAAGTCTCGTTCGGAGAATTGACCAACTCCGGCCTGGTTCTCACCGCTGAAAACCTCATCTACGCCGACTCCGTCACCATCGGCGACGCCGTCATCACGATCGACGTCACCGGCTATGAAGGCGGTCCGCGCGGTCTGATCGTTACCGCGGACGGCATCACCGACTATGCCGCTTCCAAGGTCCAGATCGTCGGCGGCACGGGCTTCAGCGTTACTTACAGCGACGGCACCCTGTCCCTGCTCACCACGAAACCGACCGACGTCTATCTGAACAGCTCCTACTCCGAAGCCACCACCGGCACGCTCTATGACGGCGTCTACCTGGAATTCGGCTTCAATGCGTTCAATACGTTCGAAGCCGCAGCTGCCAAGCTCGGCGAAGGCTACAGCGTCATCATGACCGGCGGCGAATTCACCGACGATATCACGCTTGACGGTGCCAGTCTCGTCATGAAGGGCGGCGTCCTCGGCTCCATCGCCGGCGGCACCGGTGCATCCTCCCTCACTGTCGAAGGCTACGCTGTCGTGACCGACGGTATCGAGGATCTCACGAGCTTTACGATCACCGCGGACGACACCCTCGTGACCGACCACCTCGACATGGTCGACGGCGGCACGATCACCATCAAGGGCAGCGCGTTCGAGGCTGAATTCGGCAACCTGCACAAGGTCGTCGACACGGTCACCGGCATCGGCGGCATCGATATCAACAAGATCGTCGTCGAAGGCGGCGTCTATGCGTTCTATCAGAACAACGACCTGTTCCTGCTGGACAAGAGCCATATCTACCTCGACACGACCTACACGGAAGCCATCACCGGCACGACCGCCGCGAACGGCGACACCCTGATCTACGGCGTCAACGCGTTCAACACCGACACCGCGGCTTACAACGCCCTCGTCGTCGGCGGCACGCTGTTTGTCTCCAACTGGGGTACCGCGGGCACGCAGGCTCCGAACATCGCTCCGGGCAAGCCCGCCAGCATCGTGGCCCAGGGCCCGACGAACTTCTCCGTCATCGCCAACGGCGGTTCTCCGCGGGTCGTCAATGACGACATCACCGTCATCATCGACAACGCCAACGGCACTCCGCAGGCCAGCAGCCGTCTGCTCGGCACCGGCGGCGGCGACAACAACCGCTGGGTCTTCAACGGCAACGTCGTCGTCACCTTCAAGGGGTCCGGCAACGTCAACACGAATACCGACTTCGGTATTTCCAGCTACGCTGTTTTCAATGGCGATCTCTTCCAGATCAACATCGAAGGCAAGAGCATCGACACCGACTACTGGTTCATCCGCAACGTGCAGCCGAACGACTTCGCCAACCTCGGCAAGCTCGAACTCAACATCACGGGCGTGACGACTTCGAACGCCGCCAAGTGGACCGGCCTCTTCGAAGGCGACCCGAACCTCCCGACCATGCATATTGTTGCGAACATCACGGACTCCCTGTACCGTGCGGGCAACAACGACTGGTCCGTCGGTCTGGTCTCCACCGGCGACAACGGCCGCAATGCAATCTACGACGTGCACCTGAACGGATCCACCATCATGGGCTGGATCTCCGGCGCCCGTACCTCCAAGTGGAACGGCCAGCCCGGCGGCGTGTATGAAGGCACCAGAACCCTCTACGTCGACGGCACCAAGACCAGCATCGTCCAGGAAGCCATGATGTTCCACCACATCATCGTCGACGCGAACGCCCAGCTGGTCGTCCGCGCCCAGGCTCACTTCCTGGCGGCGAACTCCTCCGGCCCGAACACCGTCGAACTCGATGTCTCCGGCTACACCGGCGCAGACAAGATGCTCCTCAGCACCCCGTCCTTCACCGGCGCGGAATTCGAGCTCGTCCTGACCGGCAACACGAACGACGTCTACGTCGCAGGCCTCGGCAAGAAGCACGGCGCGTTCATCATCACGAAGAACGGCGACGTGTACTACAACACGAGCTTCTCCGAAGACGACATCGGCCTCGCGGTCGGCACATCCTTCGTCCTCATCGACGGCACCACGAACACCAACGCGTTCACCGACTATGCAGAAGCGAAGGCGGCCATCGACGCCCGTACGGCGCTCGGCCTCGATCGCACCATCAACGTCGGCGGCGTGGGCGAAGGCGATGACTTCTATGCCGACGGCTACAAGGTCAACGTCTACGGCGGCACTTACTCCGGCGGCGTCTACGGCTCCGCGGAAGACGGTTCCGACGTCGCATCCGTCAACATGACGATCTCCGACGGCACGTTCGTCAACGATCTCGCGGTCTCCGATGAAGCAGGCAAGGTCACCGGCGACGCGGTCATCGAGCTCGCAGGCGGCACGTTCGGTGTCCCGGCTGTCTACAAGACTCCGGATCCCACCGAAGACGATCCGAATCCGGAACCCGAACTGGTCGAAGATGCGATCCCGGTCTCGATCAACGGCAGCAAGGACTTCGTGGGCGGCACCAGTACCCTCGTCGTCAGCGCCGATCTCACGGTCACCGGCGAAATCAAAGACTTCGATGTCATGCTCGTGAATGCCAACCTGACTGTCACGGATGACGTCGAGGTCGAGAGCATCACGATCAACGCCAGCAACATCCTGACCGTCGAAGGCGAAGTTGAGGCCACCACGATCGTCATCGACGCGACCGAGTACGTTGGACCGTCGAAGGTCATCGCGGTTTCCGAAACATTCGAGACCCTCGCGGACCAGCCGGCCGTCTCCATCCTCGGCGACCTTGATGTCTACGACTACAAGTACGTCGAAGATACCCTGTACCTCGTGTCCAAGCACGCGGGCAACGTCTATCTGAACAGCACCTGGGATGAATCCATCTCCGGTACGATCTACAACGGCGAACTCCTCGTCTGGGGCGTCAACGCCGTTGCCAGCATGGACGATGCGGTTCTGAAGCTCACCGACGATTACACGCTGTACATCACCGGCGGTAATTTCAACGACACCTACACGTTCTCCGGCAAGGCCAACATCGACATCCGCGACGACGCCACCTCCATCGGCGGCCTCGTGCTCGGCGATGGCTCCACCATCACGATCTCCGGCACCACCAGCGGCTCCAACTCGATCGGGTCGATCGTCGCTGTGGAAGGCTACACCACCGGCATCAACATCAACGCCCTCAGCAAGACCGCGTTCGGAACGCTCAGCGATGTCCGTTCCTTCACGTTCAGCGCTGCTGAAGGAATCACTGTTGACGGTATCACCTACCGTGAAAACGGCGGATACCTCAACGTTGACTTCAAGGGCTACACTGCCGGCGCAGCCAATGTTCTCCAGACCAAGGATGGTATCAACAACTTCCTCCAGTACAACGAGAGTATTGTGATCGGCGGAGAAACCGTCGCCGTCAGCCGCACGGTCGTCGGCGCCAACAACAACGACGCCATGATGATGCCGTACTACGACGAGACCAAGAAGGCCGTGATCGTCGCCGAACCCGGCGCGTTCGCGTTCCTCGAAGCCGATGGCAACGATGCTGATAACGGCACCGTCGTCACCATCGACGGCCAGACCACCACGAAGGTCTACGGTTACAACCTGTCCAACTGGAACGTCAACGTCGGTCGTTACACGATCACCGGCGGCACGCTCTTCGCGGACGGCGGCGAAACCGGCGCCTTCTACTGGTTCTTCACGGGCGCTCCGGTCAACGTGAACGTTACCGGCATCACCACCGGCGGCTTCGTGGCCGGCTACAACGATGACAGCGCCGCGGATGAGAAGTTCCGCGACGGCGAGTTCACCGCGGTCATCAATGCCAGCACGATCACTTGGTTTGCCTGCATCGCCGGTCAGGGCAGCGCCGCTGTCCGTCAGGAAATGGTTGTCGGCAACCTCGTGCCCGATGATCCGGAAGATCCGGAAACCGGCTACCACTACGAGGATACCGCCTGGAACGTCACGATCTCCAACGGTACGCACGACACCAACGACTTCCGCGTTGCCCGCTATGCCAACCTCTCCGGCGGCACCGTGAACGTCACGGTCTCCGACTACATGCTCCGCGGCGACCTCATGCTCTTCGACCGCATCTACAACGGCCAGACCGAAGGCGTCGAAGACAAGCAGCTGAAGGAAGTCAACGTCACCCTGAAGAACGTCCAGGAACCCGCTGCCAAGTGGATCCAGGTCTGGGAACCGCAGGAAGACAACAACACCAAGATCGTCCTCACGATCACCGACATGAACATGGCCGGTGACAATACCTCCACGATCGGCCTCTTCGGCACTGATCTCGGCGGTACCTGGACGGGCGAAGCGGATGTCTACATCAGCGGTCTCACCAACGCGAACGGCAACCTGAACGGCGGCCGCGGCCAGACCGACGGCGGTCTCAACAACATCGGCGGTACCCGCAGACTCCACGTGGTCGGCGGCACCAACAATGTTGCCACCGTCAGAGAGTTCAACTCGGTCGAAATCGCCGACGGCGCTCTGCTGACCGGCAACAGAATCCTGATGTCCGAAGGCGATGGCTTCATCCTCCGCGGCGAAGCCGGATACAAGGGCGATGCCAAGTTCTACGCTGTGGCCGGCACCACGATCTCCGGCGCTACTGAAGCTCGGTTCCTTGATGCTGAAGACAACGAGATCGAAGGCTATGCCGCAGTCGTCGGCAACACCAACGTCTTCATCTACAAGACCACTGGCGACGTCTTCTTCAACAACACGTACAACGCCCAGACCACCGGCACGTTCGTGACGGAATCCGACGGCACCAGAAACATCCTGGTGTTCGGCGACAACGCCGTTGCCGGCATGGATGCCGCGGCTCAGTCCATTGATTTCCGCGGCGATGCCACGCTCCGTGTCGTCAGCGCTGCCAGCACCAACTTCGAGACCCGCGGTTACACCGCCGTCTTCGAAGGCGGCCGTGCCACCACCATCTGGGGCGGCTACAACGGCTCCGGCGATGAAGAAAAGGCCGCGGTCGATTCCGCTGACATCACCGTTGAGAAGGGCGCAACCGTGACGAACATCAACGTCGCGGCTGAAAAGGCCCAGGTCTCCGGAAACGCCGTCGTCACCATCGGTGATGGCGCGGCGCTCGCCGGCAACATCGACGGCGCTGCTGAATTCGTCGGCGGCACCAGCCTCCTGAACTTCAACGGCAGTGCGACTGTCGACGGCAGCATCCTCGGATTCGACGGCGTCTCCGTCGACGCTGATGGTCTCGTGGTTGTCGGCGGCGCGGTCAGCGACGTTGCGATCACGATCGACACCGCTGACTTCAAGAACTCCTCCAAGGTCATCATGACTGCGGAAGGCGCCTTCGCCGATTCCGTCACCGTCTCCGTCGGCGCCGGCTTCGACTACAAGTTCAGCGATGACAGGAAGTCTCTCCTGGTCGTCTCCCCGTTCGTGGGCGATGCGTTCTTCAACACCACCTGGGATTCCAGCGTCTCCGGCCTCATCGTCGACGGCGTGGAACTCGTCTGGGGCAAGAATGCGTTCAACACCATGGCTGCCGCGGTCTCCGCTGTCGGCGAAGGCTACTCCGTCATCATGGACGGCGGCGCCACCACCGAAGATGTGAACCTCAATGGTCACGACTTCGTGGCCAACGGCACGCAGGTCGGCAAGATCACGAGTGCCGGCGCAACCCTGACGGTCAAGGACACCCTGACTGCCGGCGGTCTCTCCGGATTCGCAGCCGTCAACATGTCCGCCAAGACCATCACGGTCACCGGCGCTGTTGCTCTCGCTGAAAACGCCACCCTCACGATCGACGCGACCGGCTACACGCAGGAAGCTGACGACGTGATCCTGATCTCCGCTGGCGAAGGCATCACGAACCTGACCACCGCTAACATCACCGTCACCGGCACGACCGCCTTCGGCGCGTATGTCAGCGAAGAAGACGGCAATGTCCACATGGTCAAGCTCTCGAACAACCGCTACTTCAGCACTGCTTACAGCGAGGAAGCCACGCAGGGCGTCAAGGATCCCACCACCGGCGAAATCCTGTTCTTCGGCAAGAACGCGTTCAACACGCTCACTCCGGCCCTGAACAGCACCGTCACCGGCGGCACGGTCTTCATCTACGACCGCAACGGCCAGGTCAACCCGTCCGGCACGACCCCGATGAACCTGCACCTGATCGGCGGTACCGTTACTGCCCTCCGCGTCAAGAGCGGCGACCAGGGTTCGTCCACCCAGCAGGTCAATGTTCCGATCAGCCTCACGGTTGACGGCACCGTCCTGTCCGGCGACATGGATTACATCCTCGGCCGCGGCAATACGTACCAGTCTGTGGATGCATCTCTGGCGTACTACGAGCCCGTTACCGTCACTCTGAAGGGCGGCACGAACACCGGCAACATCCGGTTCGTCGGCCAGTGGTCCAGCATCCTCGGCGACGTCACGCTGAACCTGAAGGATTGGACGCTTCTCGGCGACATCAAGCCGTTCGCCGGCGACGCCCGTTTCGGCAGCGATGCCACCGGTTTGAGCAAGATCGTCTGGAACTGGGAAAATGTCTCGCTGCCCACCAGCAAGTGGATCGCGGTCGCCAACGTCACCGACTGGGGTGCCCAGAAGGTCGGCGCCGATGGTGTGACGCGTCAGTCCATGGATGCGATCGAGTTCACCATCAAGAACTCCACCCTCAGAGGCTCCACCTCCCGTATCGCGGCTCTCGTCGAAGGCAATGACGGTCGTCACAACAGTAACACCGACATCACCTTCACGGTCGAAGACTCCTCCATCGATTGTCTCCTGACCGCGTCTGTGACGACGAACCTCACCAACTCCACTGCGGGCGTGAAGACCCTGAACATCACCGGTACCTCCAGCTACATCAACTGGGCGAACTGGTTCCAGACCCTGAACATCGCCACTGCCGACACGTTCCTCAGCGGCGGCACGATTACGTTCGAAGGTTCCGGCGTGATCAACGTCGACGCCACCGGCTACACCGGCGGCAGCAAGGTCCTGGTCAGCCTGACCAGCGGCTTCCGTCAGAGCGATGACAGCAAGCCTGTGGAACTCAACCTCGTCCAGGACGGCGAAGTCTACGAACTGGTCTACGGTTCGAAGGCCCTGGTCCTGAAGAGCGATGTCATCGAGAACGTCTACGTGAACAGCACGTACACGACCGACATCACCGGCGCCACCTACGCTGCGACCGGCGAACTCCTGATCTTCGAGACCAACGCGTTCGCCAACATGGTGGATGCCCTCACGGTCCTGCCCGCTGACGGTTCGATCTTCGTCACCGGCGGTTCCGTCGAAGTCGCCACCGCTCTGCCGTCCAACGATCTGTCGATCGATGTTGGCGCGAACCTCACCTACAAGGGTACTGGCGCGATCACCATCACCGACACGTTCGTGAACGAAGGTACGCTGACGATCTCCACCGAAGGTTATGAAATCGTCGGCGACAAGACCGTTGCCCTCACCGCTGGCACGATCTCCGGCGCAGGCACCTACAAGGTCATCGGCGACGACAGATACCTCATCTCCCGTGAAGGCAACACGCTGTACTTCATCGAACGTGATGTCAACGTGTTCGTCAACACCGCGTGGAAGGATCTGGATGCCGGCACCATCGTTACGCTGATCTCCGGCGAAACCGCTACGGTCGGAATCAATGCCTTCGCGACTGGCGACGCTGCTCTGGCGAACGTCTTCGGCGGTGGCACGATCACGATCGAAGCCGGCGATGTGACCTTCACCAACAACGTGAACTGCACGGTCACGGCTCTCGAAGGCGTCACCGTCGATACGCTGATCGTCGTCGACCAGGGCAACCTCGTTGCCAGCAGCGGCGCCACGGTCATCAACGCGACCATCAGAAAGGGTGGCATGCTGACCGTCGATGCCGGTGCTCTCGTCACTGGTATGCTCGCTCTCGGTAACGGCGCCGCCGCCACCGTCAACGGCACGTTCAACTTCGACCTGACTGGTCTTACCACCGCTGCGGATGCCCGCGTGAACAACATCGGTCTCATCTCCGGTACCCCGTCCTACTCGATCACGATTGGCGCGGGCCAGGAAGACGGTGTCTACACGCTCGCAGGCGGCGCGGCCGGCTTCGCCGTCACCAGTGCGATCTCCGTTACGACCGCTGCCGGAGACGGCACGATCACGGCGCTCGACCAGGCCGTTGACATCGGCGGTACTCTGTACACGCTCAGTGTCACCGAGACTGGCGATCTGACCCTCACGAAGGAAGTCTTCATCCCGGCGATCGAGATCACCTATGTGGACAGCAACTGGACCGACAAGAAGGACGGCGACGTCGTCTCCGTCTCCGGCGGCACCGCCATCTTCGGTTACGATGCGTTCCTGACCGGCGACGAAGCCTATGCGGCAGTCGTTGACGCCGGCAAGGTCGAAGTCGTGGGCGGCACGGTCTCCTTCACGGCGGCCATCGAGAAGACGGTTGTGGTCAACGCCAATGCCACGCTCACCGGCGCGGCGACGTTCGCCAAGGCCATCACGATCGACGGTACGGTCGCGTTCGATACTGCCATCGCCACGGTGGCAGATGCCCAGTTCGAAGGCTTCTCCTTCGTCTCCGGCAACACGAAGTACACGCTGACCGATGCGGCCGCGGCGAAGGGCACCTACCTGCTCGCCTCCGACGCTGCCACGTTCAACGGCGACGTCCAGTTCGGCACCTACACGCTGAAGGTCGGCGAAGACGTTACGGTCGGCGACCTCGTCTACACGCTCGGCATCACCGACAACAGCGAACTCGCTCTCACGATCGCTGACAAGCCGGTTCCGCCGACTCCGACCGAGTTCATCGCGAAGAGCGACATCGATGGCAACGGCGTGTCCGACGTGATGTTCGTCTGGACCCAGACCTACGATCCGTCGACCGGCGAGCTCGTCCCCGGCAACTACCAGCACGGCTACTGGATGAACGGCACCAGCACTTGGCAGTCCGCCAACTGCGTCCATCCGACCAACTGGGACAACCTGGGCAACTTCGACATGACCGGTGACGGCAAGGCCGACTCCGTCCTGTTCGGTAACGTGGATGCGTACGAAGTTCCGTCCGCATACATCGGCTACTACAAGGACGGCATCGACACCGACGACAACTGGGTGACGATCGGCTTCCTGACGAACGTCGCCGGTATCGCCTGGCAGAACAAGGTCGGCAACATGACCGGCAACGAAACCGGCGTGAACTCCATCGCCTGGTACGCGCCTGAACTCGGCTCCGTCGGCGTCTGGACTGACGGCACGGAAAACTGGGTCCAGCTCAATGGCGCGTTCATGGAAGGCTGGACGCTGGCCGGCATCGGCGACTTCGACGGCGACGGCAAGGACACCGTGGTTATGAGCTATAACGGCGGTCAGTTCCTCTACACCGTTGGCATCGGCGACGAAGCTCCCACGAGCCTCGGCTCCGCCAACTGGTCCGGTTGGGAACTCCGTGCGATCGGCGACTTCTCCGGCGACGGAAAAGACGACATCATCCTGTTCCACCAGGAATTCGGAGCGATGGCGATGCTGGTCGACGGCAACTCTGACAACTACCAGTCCATCGGTCAGCTCGATGCGAAGGATTGGTTCGTGGTCGGCTGCGGCGATTACAACGGCGACAAGATGGATGACCTCCTTGTTCGCCAGTACTCGACCGGTATGCTCGGCTACTATGTCTCTGCCGATCAGAGCCAGTGGGTTGAACTCGGTCGCGGCGTCGACATGCAGTGGACTGTGATCGCATAAGTTATGCGTGAAACATTCTACTCTGTCCGCTAAAACCGGACGGTTCTACTGAAC
>Ga0255059_10000098_pt1 | contig 15899 bp, 10 predicted proteins | sample 176RNAGHGlowgp2_FD_183551 | JGI IMG/M metagenome (GOLD analysis project Ga0255059, IMG submission 183551) | Metatranscriptome of sheep rumen microbial communities from Palmerston North, Manawatu-Wanganui, New Zealand - 1766 RNA GHGlow gp2... | ecosystem: Host-associated > Mammals > Digestive...
AGAACTTAAATGCAACAGGACAATTTTTTTAATAATAAGGTTACAAAACGAGTTAAAGACGTTATAATATACAGCAAGGAAGAGGCTGCCCGTTTAGGAAACGACAGTATCGCTCCTGAACATGTGCTGTTGGGTATCTTCCGCGACGGAGAAGGGCCGGCTATGGCTGCTTTTGAAGAGTTGAATGTTGATCCGCGAGTTATCCGTCAGAAGATAGAGGATGTTATTCGTAAAGAAAACAATAATCCTTTCTTGGATGAAGATATACCTATGCTGAAGTCTACCGAGCGTCTGCTTTTCCTTATGGAAATTGAACGTCGTCAATTCCGCACTATTGAACAGTCGGATACTGATATCCTTCTTTTGGCTATACTGCGTGAGGATTCCAACCTTGCCTCTGAAGTGCTTATCTCAGAAGGTGTGACATATGATAAGATGCTTGCAATATCACATAAAATGTGGGATAAGGATGAACAATATGCTGAAGAAGAGGAGGGCGGTCTTGATACTATTGAACCTATTGATTTGAATATCAATGATGGTGTACAGGAAGACGAGGATGATGAAGACGACGACATGGACAGTGATGCTGATGCCAACTCAATAATGTCAAAACAGTCTACTGCTTCTAAACAGACAGCAACGTCTAATTCTGCTATGCCTTATCTTGAGAAGTATGCTCGTAATCTTTCTCGTGAGGCTGCAAACGGAAATGTTGCTGAAATTGTCGGCAGAAGACGTGAGATTGAACGTCTGTCGCAGATCCTTAGTCGTAAGAAAAAAAACAATGCTGTTCTGATAGGCCAGCCAGGTGTCGGCAAAACGTCTATTGTGGATGGACTTGCTTTGGATATAGTCAACAAACGCGCTCCACACATCCTTCTTGACAAGGTGATTTATGCTCTTGATATGGGTGCTCTTGTCGCCGGCACAAAATACCGCGGACAGTTTGAGGAGCGTTTGAAGGCAATTCTTTCCGAAGTGGCAGGCAATAAGAATGTCATCGTTTTTATTGATGAGATTCACACAATGATCGGAGCAGGTTCAGCACCTGGAACTTTGGATGCGGCCAATATGTTGAAGCCGGCTTTGGGCCGTGGAGAATTCCAATGTATCGGCACAACAACAATAAAGGAGTATCGTCAGTATTTTGAAAAAGACGGTGCTTTGGATCGCCGTTTCCAACGTGTGCTGGTAGATCCTACAACGGAAGCTGAGACTCTTGAAATCCTTAACAACAGTAAGGCTGCTTACGAGGAGCACCACATGGTGAAGTATACTGATGATGCAATCAATGCTTGTGTCAAACTTACAGGCAGATACATCGGCGACCGTATGTTCCCGGATAAGGCTATCGACGCTATGGATGAGGCAGGTGCTGCCACTCACATCGTTGATGTGGAGATTCCTTCAATAGTTGTTGAGATTGAGACTGAGTTGAAGTCTCTTGAAGATGATAAAATGAACGCAGTAAAGAAGCAGAACTATGAGTTGGCTACAGAATTGCGTGACAAGATAAAAGCTTTGACTGTCCAGTTGAACGCGGAAAAAAAGAAATGGACGGAGGAGATGAAGTCTAATCGTCGTGTGGTGACCGAAGATGATGTGATGCGTGTCGTCGCCACAATGACAGGAATTCCGATCACTCGTATAGCTAAAGATGAAAGCCAACGTTTGGTGGAGATGCCTAATATACTTAAGGGCAAGGTGATTGGTCAGGACGATGCTGTTGCAAAAGTGGTGAAGGCTATCCGTCGAAACAAAATCGGACTAGGTGATCCTAACCGTCCTATCGGCACATTCTTGTTCCTTGGTCCGACTGGCGTCGGCAAGACTTATCTTGCAAAAATGCTGGCGAAAGAGATGTTCGACGGTGATGAGTCTTTGATCCGTATCGATATGAGTGAGTATATGGAGAAGCATGCTGTCTCACGTCTTATTGGAGCCCCTCCAGGATATGTAGGCCATGAAGACGGAGGTCAGCTGACTGAAAAAGTGCGTACAAAACCATATTCTATTGTGCTCCTTGATGAGATAGAGAAGGCTCACGCTGATGTCTACAACATCCTTCTTCAGGTGATGGATGAGGGTTGTCTGACTGATAGCCAAGGACGTAAGGTCGACTTCAAGAACACTGTCATAATTATGACCAGCAACGTCGGCTCTCGTCAATTGAAAGATTTTGGCCGTGGTATAGGATTCTCTATGCAGACGGAGGTGAGCAAGTCTGTCGCTGATGATGTTGTCCGTAAACAACTTAATAAGACATTCACTCCTGAGTTCTTGAACCGTATTGATGAGATAGTAAGTTTTTCTCCACTTGAGAAGGATTCAATCACTAAGATAATTGAGCTTGAGATTAATCCTATACGTGAGAGAATCGGCAAACTTGGAATGAAGTTGACTATCACTGATGATGCTATGGACTACATGGTGTCTAAGAGTTATGATCCAGTGTATGGCGCGAGACCATTGCGTCGCACATTGCAGACATGTGTTGAGGATGCTGTGGCAGAGGTGATACTTGAAAATGGCATAGACAAGAAATACGAGATTATTATCGAGGCTAATGAAGATAAAACTTCTACTAAGCCTTCGTTTAAGTTGATAGAGGACTAACTAAAATTTTATAATTATGGGTAAACAATTGAGACTTTCAAGCAATAAAATGCTTACAGGAACTGCAGCTGGTTTGGCTGAGTTTATTGGAATAGATGCAACAATGATGCGTGTTATTTTTGCAGTATGTACTCTGGCTTTTGGATTTGGTTTGGGTATTTACGTTATCGCATGGATCATCATGTTGTTGTCTGAAAAGTAAATAGATTTTGAATTTATTATGTGGATGTATTTTTTATGATATCTGCATAAAACAAATGGGTTATGTCGGTTTCGGCGTAACCCAAATTTTGAATAATAGTATATAAGTAATAATTCAGCAATGGATTTCAAACTGACATCACAATATAAGCCTACTGGCGACCAACCGGAAGCAATCCGCCAATTGGTGGAGGGTGTTAATGATGGTGTCAAATATCAGACACTGCTTGGCGTGACAGGTTCGGGCAAAACCTTCACTATTGCTAATGTTATCGAAAAAGTGCAGCGTCCTACACTTATCCTTAGCCATAACAAAACACTTGCCGCCCAATTATATGGTGAGTTCAAGAGTTTTTTCCCTGAGAATGCTGTGGAGTATTTCGTCTCATACTATGATTATTATCAGCCAGAAGCATATTTGCCAAATTCCGACACTTATATCGAGAAGGATTTGGCGATTAATGATGAGATAGAAAAACTACGTCTTGCCACAACTACAGCATTGCTTTCCGGTCGACGTGACGTCGTTGTTGTTTCGTCTGTGTCATGCCTTTATGGTATGGGAAATCCTGAGGATTTTTATGCTAATACTATTACAATACAAGTCGGTCAGCAACTTGATTTACACGTTTTTCTGAGAATGTTGAGCGATAACCTGTATCAGCGTAATGAGATTTCACTTGAGCGAGGAAACTTTCGTGTAAAAGGTGATACTGTGGATGTCTTTATGGCAGATACTGATTTTATCTTGCGTGTCAGTTTCTGGGGCGACGAGATTGAAGAAATCACTAGTATTGATCCATTGTCAAACATGCCGATAGAGTCGTTCGAACAAACCAGAATTTATCCCGCCAACCTTTTTGTCACCACAAAGGAGCGTATTTCCCGTTCGCTGATAGAAATCGGTGACGACTTGACTAAGCAGATTGAGTTTTTTGAACTTCAGGGAAGAAGTGTCGAGGCTAAAAGAATAAGTGAACGTGTGAACTATGATATGGAGATGATCCGTGAGTTGGGCCATTGCTCTGGAATAGAAAACTATTCACGTTATTTTGACGGAAGAAAACCAGGCACTCGCCCATTCTGTCTGTTGGATTTCTTTCCTAAAGATATGCTTCTTGTGATTGATGAGAGTCATGTGACGATCCCGCAGATCCGGGCAATGTATGGAGGAGACAGTGCAAGAAAAAAGAATTTGGTGGAATACGGCTTCCGTCTTCCTGCCGCAATGGACAACCGTCCGCTTAAATTTGAGGAGTTTGAAGAACTGACAGATCAGACTATATATGTGTCCGCCACTCCAGCTGAGTTTGAACTGGAGAAGAGTGAAGGTGTTGTGGTGGAACAGGTGATCAGACCTACAGGATTGTTGGATCCTGTTATTGATGTACGTCCAAGTCTAAATCAGATTGACGACTTGATTGAGGAGATCATAGTGCGTGCGGAAAAAGATGAGCGTGTCTTAGTCACAACACTTACCAAACGAATGGCGGAGGAACTCCAGGAGTATTTGCAAAAGTCAGGAATCAGAAGCCGTTATGTCCATTCTGATGTCGACACTCTTGAACGTGTACGTATTATGGAGGACTTACGCAACGGCTTGTTTGATGTACTTGTAGGAGTCAATCTTCTTCGTGAAGGATTGGATTTGCCGGAAGTGTCGCTTGTCGCTATTCTTGACGCTGATAAAGAGGGCTTCCTTCGTTCTCACCGTTCGCTTACTCAGACTGCGGGTCGTGCCGCACGTAATCTGAATGGCCTTGTGATAATGTATGCCGACAAGATTACAGAAAGTATGCAGCAGACGATTGATGAGACAAACCGTCGTCGCGAGAAACAGATGGCATACAATGAGGCTAACCATATCGTCCCTAAGGCATTGAACAAAGAGAAGAAGACGATTCTTAAGGAACGTGATGATAATGAGCCGAAATATTATGTTGAGCCAGAGGTTTATGCTGAGCGTCATTACAAACCGTCTATGGTGGCTGAGACAATGTCCACTTATAATACACCTGCTGAACTGGAAAAACTTATTGCCCAAACAAAACAGGCTATGCTTGATGCCGCTAAGGACCTCGAGTTCTTGGAGGCTGCCCGTCTGCGTGATGAAATGATCAAACTGCAGAATGAGCTTTTAAAAATGAAGAAATAGGATTAATAATATATGACAATGGAGTATTTGAATTCCCTTAATGAGCCGCAACGTCAGGCTGTAACTTATAGTGATGGTCCATCTTTGGTGATTGCCGGTGCTGGCTCAGGTAAGACGCGAGTGCTTACTTATAAAATAGCATATCTTTTGCAGTCTGGACTTAAGCCTCAGTCGATTCTGGCTTTGACATTTACCAAGAAGGCTGCGACAGAAATGAAAGACCGTATCGCAAAAGTGGTGGGAACGGAGGCCGCAAGTAAACTTTGGATGGGTACTTTCCATTCAATTTTTGCCCGTATTCTACGTGCAGAGGCAGAAAAACTTGGCCTAGACAAGGATTTCACTATATATGACGGTACTGATTCTCAAAATCTTTTGGCTACAATCATAAAGGAAAAAAGACTTGATGACAAGACTTACAATCCGAAGAAGATGCATGCCAAGATATCACGTCTTAAGAATGATCTCATCACTCCTCAGATGTATCGTGAGATTCCAGAACTTCATCAAAAGGATGTAGAGGATCACTTGTATGCGTTCGGAGATTTATATACTACATATGCTGCACGTTGCAAGAATGCCAATGCAGTCGATTTTGATGATATTTTGTTGTATACCAATATATTGCTGCGTGATGATGATAAGGTGGCGTTCAAGTATCAGAATAAATTCAGATTTATTCTCGTCGACGAGTATCAGGATACAAACGCATCCCAGTACCGTATAATCCGCAACCTTTGTAGGCAGCATCATAAATTATGCGTGGTGGGTGATGATGCACAGTCTATCTACGGTTTCCGTGGTGCCGACGTTCGTAATATTCTCTCGTTCACCAACGATTATCCGGAGTCTAAAGTGTTCCGTCTGGAGCAAAACTACCGTTCGACACAGACAATCGTGAATGTAGCAAACAGTTTGATTGCAAAAAATACACAACAGCTTGAAAAACATGCTTTTTCAGAACAGGAAGTTGGAAACAAAGTACGTGTTTTTGGAGCATATACAGAAGGAGAAGAGGCTCAGGTGGTGGCGAATTCTATTGCCAGACTAGTTAAGGAGGCTGATTGCAAATATTCGGATTTCGCTGTGCTTTATCGTGTCAACACACAATCACGTCTGATTGAGAAGGCTCTCCGTGAGAAAAACATTCCGTCTCGCGTGTGGGGAGGAAAGACATTCTACCAGCGTGCGGATATCAAGAATATTGTATCATATTGTCGTCTAGCGATCAACCATCGTGATGAAGAGGCGTTCAAGCGAATTGTCAATGATCCTCCGAGAGGAATCGGCGACGTTACTGTCGGAAAGATTTTTGAACAGTCGGCGGCTGCGAATATTTCATTCTGGGATGTGGTGGATAATATCCGTGATTATGACTTCTTGAACGAAGGCACGAAGAATAAAGTGGCTGCGTTTGCTGAGATGATCAATGATTTTGGCAAACAGTCAGAGGAAACTGATGCTTATGCCGTCGTGGATTCCGTGATCAAACGGTCTGGAATCTGGGCTGACGCTCATAAAGACAATGAGTTGGAAAACAAAAACCGTCAGCAGAATCTGGATGAGATGCTTCGTTCTGTGCATGAGTTCAAGACACGAGTCTTGGAGGAGGATGGAAAAGATGCCGATTTGTCTTTGAATCATTTTCTTACTGATATTGCGTTGCTTACAAGTGTAGACGAGGGTGACGACAATAATAAAGTGACATTAATGACGGTGCACGCCAGCAAGGGACTTGAGTTTAAGGAAGTGTTCATCATCGGTGTTGAGGAGGGAATGTTCCCGTCGAAACGAAGCGCGAGTGAAGAATCTGTGGAAGAAGAGCGCCGACTCATGTATGTGGCAATCACAAGAGCTGAGAAGAACTGCTACATCACTTATTGCAAACAACGAATGGAAGGGCAGACATTAAAAGTTAGTAATCCTAGCCGTTTCATCAAAGAGATAGATCCTAACTTGTTGATTTTGCCGAAAGAGTGGAAAGATACGGCGTCTGTTTCATCAGAGCGTGGAGAGATGCGTTGGAAGGGTCAGCAATTCAATCTCCGCAGACCGTCCTCACCGTCGCAACAATCAACTCCATCTGCCACAACTTCACGTCCAGCTCAAAATGTCCATCCGTTGGCGACGGGACGATTCAAACCAGCCAGTGTGTTGTCTGGAAGGGTAGGGCCGGTCAATATTTCACAGTTTAAGGTCGGAACATTCGTCAAACATAAAGATTACGGAATCGGGCAGATTGTCAAACTGGAAGGTGAAGGAAAAGAGACAAAAGCATTTATCGAGTTCAACCATTTTGGAGTGAAACGCATCTTTTTGGCATTTGCGGCCGCAAACATGCAGGTTATAAACGCATAAAGATAAAAAACTTTTTAATATGTATTTGCAATTATTGTAAAAGACTTTTACCTTTGTAGAAAGGGGAAAACCTCTAGTCTATGTTATTAATTTTGATTTTGAATTATGAATAAAGAAATATCTACAAATAATGCGCCGTCGGCTGTCGGACCATATAGCCAGGCTGTTGAGGCTGGTGATTTCGTTTATGTTTCAGGTCAGTTGGGCTTGAATCCCGCAGACGGATCTTTGGCACCAGATGTTGTGGAGCAGGCAAGACAATCATTGAAGAATATCGGTGAGATTTTGAAAGCTTCTGGATGCGATTATTCAAATGTTGTGAAGACGTCGGTGTTCATTACAGATTTGAGTGCTTTCGCCGCAGTTAACGAAGTTTATGCCACATTCTTTAGCAAACCTTATCCTGCTCGTTCGTGTGTAGAAGTGTCCAAATTGCCTAAAGGCGGACTGGTTGAAATTGAGTGTATCGCTAAAAAGTGAGTTTTTATGCCAAATAATGCATATAAATAATATGTTGTTTGGCATTTTCTTGTTTTTTATAGCCGTTTTATTGTGAATATTATTATTTTTGCATAAGAACTACATAATAAAATAAAAGGATTATGGATAAGGACAACTATGTGATAGAAACAAGTTGGGAAGTCTGCAATAAGAATGGCGGTATTTACACGGTCTTATCCACACACGCAAAAGCGTTGGGGGATATACTAGGGGACCATTTGATTTTTATTGGACCTGATTTCGGAAACGAAGACAACATATATTTTAAGGAAAACAAGTCAGCTCTTAAATCTTGGAAGGCGGCTGCCGCAAAAGAGGGGTTGGCAGTGCGTGTTGGCACTTGGAATGTGCCTGGAAATCCTTTGGTTATTTTAGTTGACTACAAACCTTTCTTCTCAGAAAGAGATGCTTTCTACGGTGAGATGTGGGAAAAGTTCGGCGTCAATTCTCTTGGCGCTGTTGGCGACTACCACGATTGTGCTGTTTTTGGCATGGCTGCAGGAAAAGTCGTTGAAAGTTTTGTGAATTTTAATAAATGTGCTGACGCTGGTGTCATCGCACATTTCCATGAATGGCAGGTCGCATCCGGTCTTTTGTATGTAAAGAGCCGTTGCCCACAGGTCAAGACAGTGTTCACTACACATGCTACAACAACAGGTCGTTCGATCTGTTTTAACAACAAGCAACTTTACGCATATTTCACAGCCTATAATGGAGACCAGATGGCTGGTGAACTGGGTGTCGCAAATAAACATTCTATTGAGAAGGCTGCAGCCCACAATGCGGATTGCTTCACTACTGTTTCTAATCTTACTGCTGATGAGTGCAAGCAGTTGCTTGATATTCCTGCATTTGTCACACCAAATGGTTTTGAGTCTGATTTCGTGCCAACAGGAGACAAGTTGGAAAAAGCTCGCAAGAATGCCCGTAGCAAGATGACAAAAGTAGCTGAGGCTTTGTTGGGTTATAAATTGCAGAAAAATGCAATTTTCGTCGCAACAAGTGGCAGATTTGAGTGGCGCAACAAGGGCTTGGATGTCTTTGTGAAGTCGTTGAAGCAGTTGGATGAAAATCCAAATCTTGATAGAGAGATTGTCGCATTTATTATGGTGCCTTCTTGGGTTAAATGTCCACGCAAGGATTTGCAGGAAAAACTTGAATCAAAAGGCAAGAACCAATTGGATTGGAAAGTTCCCACTCATGAGGTGAATGAACCATGGAATAATGAAATCCTAAATGCAATTGGTTATTATGGCCTTGATAATCAGGAATGTCATAAAGTAAAAGTGATATATGTGCCTTGTTTGCTCGACGGCAATGACGGCATATTCAATATGAGTTACTATGATCTGTTGCCAGGTCTTGATCTGACTGTGTTTGCGTCATATTATGAGCCATGGGGTTATACTCCGCTTGAAAGTGTGGCGTTTGGAGTTCCGACAATCACTACAGATAAGGCAGGATTCGGATTGTGGGTAAAGAAAGAATCGAAAAAGTCGGATTCGATCAGTAATGGAGTGGCTGTTGTCAACCGTACTGATTTCAATTTTGACGAAGTCGCTTCCCGTATTGAAAATGAGGTTGTCTCATTCTCCAAGATGAAAGACGCGGATGTCGCCAAAATATCGGAGAAGGCAAAAACGTTTGCTGATAAGGCATCGTGGGACAAATTCATCGCATCATACGTTGAGGCTTACGACAAGGCTTTGTCCAAGGGTGCAAAGAAGAGTGCGGCAAAGAAAGCACCGTCTGCAAAACAGACAACTGAGACTGCGGAGAAACCGAAGCGTCGCAGCTGTGCAAAGAAAAAATGAGAGTTAATAAAAAGAATAAAGTATACTAAAAATAAGTGTTATGAAAGTTAAGACTAGCAACACAAATCAGTCTGCTTGGAGAGAACTTACTACTACAGCTAAGATTCCTGCAAAGCTAGAGAAACTACAGACTTTGGCAAAGAACCTGTGGTGGGTATGGAATGAGGAGGCTACAGACCTTTTCGAGAAGATTGACCCAGCTACATGGGAGGCTTCAGGCAAGAATCCAGTTCTTTTCCTTTCAAAAGTAAACATCAAGCGCCTTAACGAGGTGGCAAAGGATGCTGATTTCGCAAAAGAGATTGATTCGGTGTTCAAGAACTTCAAGGCATACATGGACAAGAAGAACGAGGCTAGCAAGCCATCGGTTGCTTACTTCTCTATGGAGTATGGTTTGACTGACATTCTAAAAATCTACTCTGGTGGTCTAGGAGTGTTGGCTGGAGACTACTTGAAGGAGGCTTCTGACTCTAACATCAACATGTGTGCAGTCGGATTCCTTTACAGATATGGATATTTCACACAGTCTATTTCAATGGACGGTGATCAGATAGCTGTTTACGAGCCACAGAATTTCTCTACTCTTCCATTGGAGCAGGTTAAGGACAAGGACGGTAACCCAATCATTCTTGAGGTGCCTTACTACGACCGTACAATCTACTCTAACATCTGGAAAGTGGCTGTCGGACGTGTTGATCTATACTTGCTTGATACAGATATTGAGCAGAATCCAGATTACGACCGTTCAATCACTCACCAGCTATATGGTGGAGATTGGGAGAACCGTTTGAAGCAGGAGTATTTGCTTGGTATTGGTGGTGTGTTGATGCTACAGAAACTTGGCATCAAGAAGGATATTTACCACTGCAACGAGGGTCACGCTGCACTTCTTAACCTTCAGCGTTTGGTTGACTATATTGAGAAGGAAGGTATGACATTTGAGCAGGCTAAGGAAGTCGTTCACGCATCTGCTCTTTACACTGTTCATACTCCAGTTCCTGCTGGTCACGATAAGTTCGATGAGAGCTTGTTCGGAAGATATATGTACAAGTTCGCTGAGCGTCTAGGCATCTCTTGGGACGACTTGATGGATCTAGGACGTGAGAACCCAGGTGACAAGGGAGAGAAATTCTCTATGTCTGTGTTCGCATGTAATCTATGTCAGGAGTCTAACGGTGTGTCTTGGTTGCACGGTGAGGTATCTAAGAAGATGTTCGCTCCAATCTGGAAGGGTTACTTCCCAGAGGAGTTGCATGTCGGATACGTTACAAACGGTGTTCACATGCCAACATGGGCTGACCGTTCTTGGAAGAAATTGTTTGAGTCTACATTCGGAGCTGATTATATTGCAAAACAGTCTAAGGAATCTACTTGGGCTCCAATCAATAAGGTCGACGATGCTAAAATTTGGGAGACTAAGTTGGCTTTGAAGAACCGTTTGATCGATTTCATCAAGGTTCAGTATAAGGCTACGTGGTTGAAGAATCAGGGAGATCCAACACAGGTGTTGGCAATCACTGAGAAGATCAATCCAAATGCGTTGACTATCGGATTCGGTCGTCGTTTCGCAACATACAAGCGTGCTCATTTGTTGTTCTCTGATTTGAAGCGTTTGTCTCAGATCGTCAACAACGACAAGGCACCAGTTCAGTTCTTCTTCACTGGTAAGGCTCACCCAGCCGACGGTGGTGGTCAGGGCTTGATCAAGAGAATCATCGAGATTTCTCGTATGCCAGAGTTCCAGGGTAAGGTTATCTTCTTGGAGAATTACGATATGGCTCTAGCTAAGAAGCTTATCTCAGGTGTTGATATTTGGTTGAACACACCAACTCGTCCGCTTGAGGCATCTGGAACATCAGGTGAGAAGGCTTTGATGAACGGTACAATCAACTTCTCCGTTAAGGATGGTTGGTGGTATGAAGGCTATCGTGAGGGTGCAGGTTGGGCATTGACTGAGCACAGAACTTACGATTATCAGCCATACCAGGATCAGCTTGATGCTGCTACTATCTACAACCTACTTGAGAAAGAGATCATCCCTAAATATTATGCAACTAATTCAAAGGGTTACTCTCCTGAGTGGGTACAGACAATCAAGAACTCATTCATGCAGATCACTCCTAACTACACTATGAAGCGTCAGTTGGACGACTATGTAGATCGTTTCTACAACAAGCTTCAGAAGTCATACGATGAGGTTTCTGCTAATGGTTATGCTAAGGCCAAGGAAATCGCTGCTTGGAAGGAGAAGATTGCTGCAGGTTGGGATAACATTACAATTGAGCAGGCTAATATTCCTGAGAAGTTGTTGACTAATCCAGAGGTTGGTGACAAGAACCAGTTTGATGTTATTCTTAACGTCAATGGTCTTGGTGACAATGGAATCGGTGTTGATATCGTAATCTCAAACAAGAATGAGAAGGGTCACGACAAGATCTACAAGGTAGTAGAGATGGAGATGTACAAGCAGGAGGGCACAAGATTGTTCTACAAGGCTAACATCGTTATCGAGGAGGCTGATACTTACAAGTACGCATTCCGTATGTTCCCTAAGAGCAGTTTGCTAGCTCACAAGATGGACTTCTGCTACACTCGTTGGTTCTAATCGACGTCGTTACAGACAGTTATATAGAGAGGTTGGAGAATTCCAACCTCTTTTTTTGTGTGAATAGATAACGCAACTGTTTTGTGTATTTATACATTAGTTTGCTTGAGAGAAAAAATATTTGTATTTTTGCCCCGCATTAGAATTATAATTATTCATTTTTTTTTCAATCTGAAAAAGTAGAGGATATGCAGAAAGTTTTCAAAAGCTCTATTCTTGCCGGTATTTTTATCGCAGTCGCAGGTTATATCTATCTGACAGTAAGTGGTATTGTAGGTGCGTGTATGTTCGCATTCGGCCTTCTTGGTGTGTGCTATATAGGATTGCATCTATACACTGGTAAAGCTGGTTCCGTTTCTCTCAACAAGTCTGATGACTCTATTATCCTGTCCTTGGCTGGATATTGTTGTTTAATGTTGTCGGCACTACTATTGTCGCTTTGATGTTGTCTGTGGTGGCTGGCGACGGAGTTATTTCCAATCTGCAGTCTATAATAAACAACAGATTGAATGCTACAGCTTTAGAGGCGATAATAAAGGCGATATTCTGTGGTTTCATTATGGAGATGGCTGTCTTCATGTATAAGAAAAACACTCCATTGGGCATATTGTTTGGTGTGCCTCTATTCATATTGTGTGGATTCTACCATAGTATCGCGGACAGTTTTTATTACGCTTTGTATCTGTTCCATGGCGGTAAATTTGAGACAGCTTTGCTTGTCACATATCTGTTAAGCATTTTCGGAAATCTGCTTGGATGCAATGTCAGAAGAATTTTTGTGAAAGCGTAAGATATTGTTGATTTTAACCACTTGGGAAAACCGTATATGGAAAATATGATAAATGGATATGAGTACGTGGATTTAGGTCTGCCTTCTGGTACTCTATGGGCATCTTATGATATTGGAGCTTCTAAGGTCGGCGAATTTGGTGATTTTTTCATGTGGGGTGAGGTTGAACCTAAAGATCCGGATGGTGATTGGAATGACGACGATCATAAGTATATTATAGATGATGAGTTTGTCAAATATAATGATAGAGACAAAAAACGTACCCTTGATCCTGAAGATGATGCTGCAACTGTTTTGTGGGGAAAGGATTGGAAAATCCCATCTTATACTGATTGGCGGGAGTTGATGATGTTCTGCGAATTGGGAATGAAAGATAATTCAATCGTATTTGTCGGACCAAATGGAAATGAGCTACATTTCCCTAAATATTTATATGAAGTTTATGAAGACGGTGATTTTAGCTGTAGCTGGTGGTCTTCTGAGTTAGATGAATCTGATGATGATGTCGTCTATTTCTACGTGGATAAAGACAAAGACGAAGATCCCGAATGTGATGTCTTTACTTGTCATCGTGCATGTTTGATTCCAATAAGAGCTGTTTCTAAAATCAGAGCTGATTTGAATTATGTTTTGCCTGATGAAGATGAGACAGAAGAAGAATCGACTGATGATACTTATGAAGAACCGTCTTCATCTTCGTTTTCGATGAACAATGAAGACAAAGCAGGATTTAATACTCCGAAAGAAAATGTCTCAGACAGTTCATCGACAAAATTTGAGGATTATTATACAAGAAAGAATACATATATTAAAGATGGCTATGAAAAGGAGAAAACAAGTACCCTTTCATACATTTTGTTTGCAATTGCAATATTGATGTTGATGTTTGCCATATTTAATCTATAATATTCTTGACTTGAATTGATTACCATATTATAAATAAAATATAATAGCTCGTTTTTACTTGCAGATTTTGTGGGGTTAGATCCAATATCAGTCAAGCATGGATCCTTAAGTTGCAGAATGAGCTTTATAGCAAAATATATTAAACGAATTTATCCGCTGATTTGTAATTAAACCAAACACTATATAATGTCTGTTATAGAAATATTCAAAAGAATTTCAGTTTATGTCAAGCCGTATAAGTGGCTTGTACTTGCGACGTTGCTGCTGACGCTTGTAGGTTCATTCATGGCCCAGGTCAACGCGATTGTGCTAAACTATACTGTCGATTCCATCAATGCTCTTGTCACTGCTGGAAAAGGTCTGACGGAAGGTCTTGACATCCTTATCCTGATTTCATCTGTTTTGCTTGGAAAGGAACTGATGATTATCCTTGTGCAGTTTGGCCAAAAATTTTTCGGGCAAAAACTGAAGATTTGTATTTCTCAGGATTTAGCACAGGATGTGATAGAAAGAGTTCTTACATACCGTCTTGCCTTTTTCACAAAGTCTGGTAATGAACCCGGCAAACTTCAGACGCGTATTGATAGGGGAGTGGAGAGCCTGACTCGTATAGTCCAGAACTTCTTCATCGATATCCTGCCTCTGTTTTGCAGTGCTATTCTTGCGTTGGTGTTGATGTTCAAACAGAATGTCTATGTAGGCACCGTCGCACTTGTGATTGTGCCTATCTATTTCTATATCACATATTTGCAGGCAAGCAAACTGAAGGGATGGCGAACTCAGCATAAAGATTTCCGTGAGGCTAAGAGCCACGGTATCATGACTATTCTTGAGAGCATCACCGTCATCAAATCTTTTAATCGTGAGCAGATAGAAGGAAAGAAACAACTTGAACTTCAGAAAAATATCACTGAAAATCAGCTGAAGACACGTCAGACAAGTTTTGCCTTTGAAGGCTTGAAGACGTTTGTCGAGCAGATAGGAGTGGTGCTAATCATTATCCTTACCGCTTTCCTTGTTCTCAACGGCGATATGACTATCGGTGCGATCATGTACCACATCATGCTGTTTGGCAATGTGACGTCGCCGACACGTCAGCTTCATCGAATTTATGATGATTTCAACGACGCCTTGATTTATGCCAACGGATTCTTTGAAATTATTGATTCTGGTGCGGAAGAGACAGAGAAGAGTGGCAAGTATCGTCCGGAAAAGATCAAGGGTGAGTTTGAATTGCGTCACGTCGACTTCACTTATCCTAATGGCACAAAGGCTCTCCATGACATAAATATGAAGATTGAGAAAGGTAAAATAACAGCTTTGGTTGGACTTTCTGGTGCAGGAAAGAGTAAAATAATCAATCTTTTGGATAAATTTTATGAGCAGGATTGTGGCGACGTGCTTCTTGATGGTGTTAGCCTTAAAGACTGGGATACGCAATATCTTCGCGACAATATCGGACTTGTGCTTCAGAAGAATCATATTTTCGACGGTACGATAGAGGAAAATATCCGTTATGGAAATGTCGACGCTACAGATGAGGAGGTGATGGAGGCGGCTAAGAAGGCATTCCTATATGATCAGGTGATAGCTTTGCCGAATGGTTTCAAGAGCAAGGCGACGGAATTGTCGGGCGGACAGCAGCAGCGAGTGGCTATTGCCAGAATGTTTATTAAGAATCCTCCGATTATATTCCTTGATGAGCCGACTGCCAGCCTCGATGCTATCGCCACTGAGCAGATAAAAAACAGTATAGACGCGATAAAGCAGAACCGCACCGTCATCATTATTTCGCATAGTTTGTCGCAGATTATCGATTCAGAGATGATTTATTCTCTGGAAAAGGGTAGGGTGATGGAGCATGGCACACATGAAGAGTGTTACGCAAAGAATGGTGTCTACCGAAGAATTTTTGATGCGTCCGCAAGAAGCTTGAATATTGAAAAGATC
>Ga0255059_10000100_pt1 | contig 15543 bp, 6 predicted proteins | sample 176RNAGHGlowgp2_FD_183551 | JGI IMG/M metagenome (GOLD analysis project Ga0255059, IMG submission 183551) | Metatranscriptome of sheep rumen microbial communities from Palmerston North, Manawatu-Wanganui, New Zealand - 1766 RNA GHGlow gp2... | ecosystem: Host-associated > Mammals > Digestive...
CCCGAAGCTGTATCTGTCTTCGGCAGGAAGGAGAAGGTCGGCAGGCTGCTTGTGTCGGTAATGGTAATGAAGTAATCAGCAAGACCTGTTTCGTCTTCTTTGACAACATCGTTGGTCAGTGTCTTCGTGTCTTTTCCATCATAGGTAGAGGTTACATCGTACAGTTTCAGCGATGTTCCTGCTGTGCTCTTTCTTGCGGAGTTCAGGATAACGTTGATGAAGAGACGTCTCTCATCATTGTTGTTCCGTCCGCGGCCGGTTACATTACCATGACCGGCACCGGTGTAAGTTACTGTACCCTTCTGATAGATAAAGTAATTATTTGTACCATCATGCGGATCTGCTGAATACTGTGATGAAACCGTACCCTGATTACCGCCTGCGAGTGAATAATAGCAAACCAGATCAGGATCCTCAGTATCTAATGCAAACCCCTGCGATAAGGTATTCGCTATCTTCAGGTTTGAGCCAATGTTGAACGGATACAAAGTAACAATTCCTTCATTATTCTGTTCAGCACGGTCTGTGGGAATATGTGACCCATCATAAAACCCTCGTTCATCAGCATTTACATAGAAATTCTGGTTATTTGCCGGAACATTACTCTTCCAACCTATGTAGTTGTATAAAAACTGATTATTGGTCGGCGCTCCACCTGTGTAGCTGTCACTGTCGGTCATAACATAACCATTTGTTAAAGTCACTGGGGTCAGATTACGTGAACTAGGACTAAGATAATAATCATCACCATCTGTTCCTCTCTGGTCTATGTCATAGAATGAAGCTGAACTGTTCACAGTATAGTTATAAAGTCCACTAAGAGATGCTTTACCTTCCGCATTCGTTGTAACCGAATAAGTTTCACTTGTTGTAGCATCAAATACAGAAATAGTCTTTCCTACTACAGGATCGCCATTAACATCCTTGTATATAAACGTTACAGCCTGATTTTTTGTCCAGTCACCTGTCAGTGTGGTCTCGCTCGCTACATCAGATGTTATACCAGATACAGCATAATTGGTTCTGGTAAATACAGCATTACCTGAAGTGTCAGTCTTAACAGAACCAGATGTACCATTGACCACATAATTGATGGTTTCTCCGGCTACAGCACTACCATTCGCAGAATTGGTCATATGAACCGTAAATACCTGCTGGCCATTCCCGGAGAGTGTACCGGCAACCGGTGTTTCACCGGTTTTTTCATAGGTGATCTGCCTGGAAGTACCGCTACCAGTATTCGTACTGGAAGCAGTCACAGTCTGACCGTCATCCACAGATGCAACAGCGCCACCGCTTATCCTGTAAAGCCAACCTCTGCCACGATTCGACTCATTAATTCTTGAATAAATGTTAAACTTAATATTAATATTGTGCGGAGCAAGATTCATTCCGGAAGAAGAAACCAGTGTAGCCGAAGGATTATCACCATTCCACGAACCGTATTTACAATCAATAACAACATCTGTTACTGCTGGTGAAATATTAAGTTCCTTAACGATTGAAGAATTGTAGCTTCCTTCACTAGCATTATTCCATCCATTGCAGCTGATACCCAATGTAACCGCTGCAACGTTCTGCTCCGTCCTCTCAAACTCATAATTATAACCTGCTGTCGAATTAGAGAAACCAGCCGGCATATTATAGGATGTTCCATCCGGAGTTGAGAAAGTCACTGAATTCTGCGTAGCGGTAATAGAACCTGCGTTCTGCCCAATCTGAATCTCGGCAGATTCCTTACCAGAGGTCATTGTATAATCAAAACTTTGACCATCAACGGTTACAGTAAAATTATGATCAATCTTAGTACGCCCATTCTCATCATTCAGGTAGTCATGCCTATTATTCTGACCGAAGAAGGTTCGAAGCAAGACAGACATGTTAGAGGTTGAATTATCTCCCGGCGTAATCGAATCATTGAATAAAAAGACGCTTCCGCCATCATCCGCATAATCAAGGAGCGCATTACAACCACGTACAGAAATATCGCCATCTCCACCAAACTGGTAAGCAGCACCTATACAAATGCAATTAAAAGTATTTGAAAGATTAATAAGCGCAGGATAAGACTTATCATTCTTACTATTATCAGTAAAGTCAAAGTTTACACCTGACATATAACTGCTTTCCATATACTTTTGACGGAAATACTGCTCAACTATTTTAGCATCACGCCAATACCTGTAAATATCACAAAATCCAGCATAATAAGAACCATAGCTTTGAACAGCATTTGCTAATGAAAAGAAATCATAATAACTTCTTCTTGAATATGAAATCGAATCTGAAGTTTCAAACTCAATTTCTTCTTTCATTTTTTCATCATTCACTTTATCAGGCTTAAAATCACCGCTTTCATAAGCCGGATAAATAGTATTTTTAAGATAATCGTCCAAACTAGGTCCCGCTGTGGCATACAACGTCATAAGAGAAGAATCAGCACCTACACTTGTAAACCAATCGGATAATAATGAATATTCTTCCGAACCAGAAGAAATTTCACCATTAATCAGTTTAGTCATGGCCTGATATAATTTAAAATACTTACTCTTATCAGCGTAGAAAGACGCACGGGCATTGGTCAAGGCTTCCATATTAGCAGTCTCTGAATCAGACGAATTATAATATGATGCATAATAATTATTAACACGTCCACATAGCTCATCAAACATAGATGTGGACATAATGGTTACATCAACATCATAATCCTGCGTTACTTCATCGAACCAGTCATCATTCCAATCATCTAAACCGCCTACACCATGCTCATCATATGCATCCAAATGCTCATCATACTTTGCGATTCCAAACTTATGAGAATGAACACCTGTCTTACCACCCGGGTAAGAATATGATGAATCATCTTTCTGAATCATTGAAACAACATCATCTGTAGACACCAAAGAATCAGCAGTATTATTCCCTGGATCAGAAGTCTTAAATCCGCTGGAAAGACCAACCATTGCATCTTTTGAATACTTACCAACAGATGTCCATCTTTGTTTATCCAATGCCATACTTGCTTGCTGACACTCAGTACAGAGGAAGAGTGTTGACCAGTCATTATCACTGGTATTCATATACTGTGAATCAGGAACAATCTCCAGCAGCTCTACACGCATTTTATCCTGCGTTGTGCGTTTAACCTTTGAAAGTCCGGTTACAGAGCACGCAGCCCCTGTCTTAGTATCAGTAACCTTTACCTTCCAATAGAGTGGTCCAAAGAAATCCGGATCACTGGGAATCCCACTAAGTGTTCCAGTCTTTCCATTAACTGTATCTTTTGCCGTTTCATCATCAAAACGGCTGTTGGAATTCTCATCATAGAAAAGTTCCGCTTTGAAACTTCCAGTACCACCTGATGCTTCATATTTGAATACAAGATCAGATGATGAAACCCAAGAATCCTGATCACCTTCTACATAGGTCTTAGGCATAGATGTAACAGCCAGCTTCGGACGCGAAACCTTAGCCAGGAGCAGACTGAGCTGCTGCTCATCTACACGATTCGGATCATTCTTTGTAACATCTGCGCCCTTATAGTCTTCTGTTTCAACGCCTGCAAAAACAGTCGCGTAACCACCATAAGTAATTCCATACTGATTATCTACGTTGGGTACTCGAATAACAACATCATCAAAGTTGGAAATAACATTACCAGAATCATTTGCCCCCGGAACGTACTGATTAGAGGGATCCAAAGCAACCTTCAGGAAAGCACACATATTGGAACTCGGATCGATCATATGATCAGCACCACCATTATTATATGCAGCTGTAACATCATCTGTAATAATAATAGGCATACCAGCTGCTAAATAGTCAAGCAGCTCTCTTTTCTTATCACCTGTGATATCATTTCCGGCAAGAGCTCCGTTATAACCGAACATATATCCATAATTACCTGAAGGATATGAATATGTATCTCCGTTATGGAAATACATTCTGTACATCTCAGTATTATTGGTCCAATCCCTGGCAGGTTTAATCCCGGAAGTGTCTCCACCGATAAAGATAGCATCATAATTATCAATCAACGTCTTCTTAGAAGAATTGAACTCTATCGAAGACATATGAACAACATTAACTTCGTTGTAATTCTTTCCCGTTGCATGCGCAACCTTAGCTTTAGAGAGTGTCCATTTATAATAATCCGTAATATTTGCTTTGTTGGCCTCAACAATTGATCCTTCATAATCCCCACTCTCTAACATTTCAGAAAGAGGCGTAGTACCATTAAAGGATATTTCATCCGCCGTTTGATTCGACGTACTTGCTGTACGGATGAAATAATAACCCTCAGCGCTGTTAAAACCACGCCCCATTATTTTTACGTTCCGGGCACTTCCAGCTGCAAAACTTACATTACCAGTTGAATCCGGATCCTCCCAACCCTTTACAACGCCCAGCTGTGCTGCAAGGGTTGTATCAATCGGATAAGCCGGTTCAATTTCAAGAACGGTATATACATTAGAAGCACTGTCACCGCTATCATTACCCTTGATTCCTCTGAAGGAACCATTGATGATGATGTCCGCCACAGCCTTAACCGTCTTTGGCTTTGTAGCCATTGCATAAGCTTCTGTCTTTGCCCGGCTAAGAACCAGGATATTACCAAAGCGTGCAGAACCTGTTGCTGTAGCTACCTTGTTATAAACATAGTTATAGTTGGCTGCATCGGAAAGTCCGCCGTTTCCGCTGATCACGGCCTGTGTAGCCAGTTTTTCATCATACAGAATATGAACATTACCGATCATGGCAGCCTGGGCTGCGTTGTAATCATCCTCAGTAAGTGTTGTCGATCCGGTACCATCTTCGAAGATGACGAAATCGTAAGACTCAAGATCAACTGTTGAAAGTGCATCTGCCGCTACTGTTTCGAAACGTACAAAATCCGGCTTCTCATATCTGTTATAGTATGCAAGCTGAATAGTTGCGGAATCAGTATAAGCAAAAAGGTTGGTCGTATCGAAAACCGCGTTGGGATCGATATCCGCAGGTTTAGCTGTTACAGCGGAAAGACCGGTTTTCAGACTTGTTGTAAAGTTGGAAGTACCGGTTCCTACGGAAAGAATCTTGGCTACGTAATACGGAGCAGCATTTTCATCCGGCGTAAAGGTTGTGCCGGAAACCGTGCCCTTCGGGAAGCTCTGCCAGATTCCATTGGCAATCTGGTTGTTACCCATGATCTTGGAGAAAGATCTCGAGGATACAGCCAGGTTCATCAAGTCTCCTGCACCCTTTGTACCATCAAAGGAAAAGGTTGCATAGGATGAACCGCTTCCACGGAAGATCTGGGATGCCAGTGTGTTTATAGTCAGCGCAGCTGTCTTCTGGTTGATGATCGTCTTTTCATGACTGTCGATCATCATCGGCGTATATGTTCCGGTTGCCGCGGAAGAAAGAGCGATCTTTACCGCTTCCGGAATATCATTACTCTTATCATAGATCTTATCCGGATCATTGCTTACATAAAGGAAATCTGCATGCGATACTGCACTGACAACATCGCTCTCCTCAACTGCAGCCGCTTTATTGCCGATCGCATTGATACAATACCACTGATCAGAGCTGAAATAATAATAGGCATAAGAAATGCTGTCTGCCTTCATATCGCCGGTCACACTGTAACCATTGATTACAAGGTTTTCAAACTTCTTCTCAGCTTCCTGCACCATGGATTGAAGTGCTGAAGGAGTGCTGCTTGAACCAATCTCCACAATTGCGTAGGGTTCAGAAGGAGAAGCCTTTTCAACAATGTAATCAATATTTGTCTTGACTACCTCATCCGCACTTTCAACAGCCTCAGGTGCCTGCTGAGTATCTCCCGGTACATCTGCAAGTGTAAAGGAAAGTGCCGCGAAGCAGGTCACAGAGATCATGACCAGAGCCATTATGATAAAAATGACTTTTTTCTTCATCAATTTCATAACTCTATCTCACCCTCCTTTCTACTTCGCATCATACAGGACATAGGAATTACGGATATTCATCATGCCCACCGTTTTGTAACTCATACTCTTGTCTGCAAAATACAGCGTAACTGCAATGCTGTTATCTTCTGCATCTACCTGTGCAACAGCACCGGTAATCTTCTTTTCACCGGTGCCGGAACCTACCGTTACATAATTCAGCTGGTTCGCATAAACTCTGCTGTCATCATCAGCATCGCCGGTGTTTAACTTCTGCATATACTTATAAGACATATGCATCTTCATTACATTGCCTTCAAATGTGTATTCAACCGTACATTCATCCTTATCAAGTCCTGTTGTATCCACACCATCCGGTACGTAATGGTTCTGAAGGGGAACGGCATATACAACCTTCAGCTTTGTCAGGTATACATCTTTATACTCAAATTTGTCGGTTGTGCCGGCCACCAGTGTTTTTAACGTCTTAAACTCTGTATACTCGGCCTGAGAACCTGCAGGCAGCTTAGCAATCTCGGAAGCCTTCAGGTACTTATTAAAGGTAAGTGTTGCTGTACGTTCCCCGCCGATATCGGTTGTAACAAAGCTTAACGGAGTGTCGGAAGTATATCCCTCGATCTCCACATATTTGGCCTGCATAATAGAATCGGTGATGTGATTGTATACATCCTGTGCCGAACTCTGTACCGCAAGATCCGCCTTGGACTTCCGGAAGATCACGACATTCGTATTCATCACGCCGATAACAGCGACCATCAGGAGAGCCAGGATCGCAATGGAGATCACAAGCTCAATGAGGGTTACACCCTTATCATTTCGTTTTAATCTACGCACGTTGCTCCCCCTTTCCTACCTGGAAAAATGGCTGCCGTTCTGGCGAATCACTACTCTTGCTACCTGATTGCCGCCTCTCTTCTTGCAGAAAGCATACTCACCGTATCCTTCCAGACAGACGCCACGCTTATCAAACACGATGTATACCACATCCTGCGCTGAACCACCAGATCCGTCGCTCGAGCCGATCACCATCTGCGATACAGTGGATTTTGCTCCATTGCTGTCGTAGAGGTCGCCAGTAAACTTGATCTCTGCATACTTGGAAAGACTGACTTCATTCTCCTCAAACATGAAATAATCACGTTTTCCGGTATCGTCCTCATTATAGTATCCCAAATTGCAATAATAGTTGGTATCTGAACTCTTTTTATACACCTTGAGCGCAAAGCCGTCGAACGTCTGTGCACCAGACGGACCGTTGTAAACGGGGTTCATATTCTTGGACTTTGTGATCAGCGTAGATACCTCAGAGTTGAACGTAATGGATGCGTTCTTCACCTTCGCCGAATGGATCATCGTAATGGATAGCATACTCATTCCGGACACAACCGCAATGATGGCCAATACAATGATCATTTCAACAAGTGAATAACCCTTATCCCTTTTCGCTCCGGATCTTTTCATACCTGTCTCCTACTCTACATTTTTCATCCAGTTGTCATAACGGATAACATCTGAATAATCAATGTTTGTGATCATCTTAGCTTCGTCACTGGTATTCTCTTCGTCTGGACTTACTGCAAGATCTTCATAGTTCTTGAATACAGAAAGTACAGTCTTGGCATTATTAACTGTTTGTTCATCACCGGACTTCAGAGCTGTCATGCACTGATTGATCACATTGATCGTCAGCTCGGAAGCATTCAGGCTTGTCATTGTATTTCTGACATAAACCTTACCGCCGCAGATAATGAATCCATTAAAGGTCTTTACTTTCTGTCCGAAGTATACATCACCCTTGCAGATGACGATACCGGTAACCGTATCATTATCACCATCTTCAACTGTTACATCAGATCCGCTTACCCAAACCTTATAGGTACCCAGATCAAGGTTACCGGGATTCACGTTGGTCGTTGCGGTGATCTTATCGTAATTCATGTAGTAGTTGATAGGTGTAAGGGACTCATCATATCCCGGCTGGTTCACTACGTAGTCAATGAAGCCGGCATCATTCTGCATGTTACCACCCATATTGGATGCGGAATAATCAGTAGGCAGATCCTGAAGTGTCCACTTCAGATATCTGTAATGTCTGCTGTATTCCTTCGCATAGTCGATTACATTCACATCGGTATTGATGCTGGATGATTTCCGTGCACTGTAGGTAACAGAACCATCTGCATTTGCAGAGGAAACAACCATGCTGTCAATATCATCTCTCTTTGTGATCACGCTGAAGGTGACGTTCTTCGCAGATGTAGAGGTCAGTGTATCTGCCCATACATCAGACTTCGTAATAGCGCCTGAAGCGTACATCTTAGCTGTAGTAAGATTATTGAGTGCGATCTGACCCGCTCTGAAGGCTTCGTAGTTGGTAACCTTAGTCAGCATACTGGTCATATCTTTTCCATCCAGGATCTCACGATCTACATCCGGATGAAGAGCCGGGTTAAAGGTGTCATCATCATAAGACTCTTTGTAAGTCAGATAATCAAAGTAATCCTTAATAAACTCAGATGACAGATCATCACCTGTTACAGTGGTTCCCGCAAGAGGAGTGATCTTCGCAGAATCATAAAGTCCTGCTCTTGCCGCATAATCAAAGTCGAAATAGGTAAACTGCTTTTCCTTGCCATCTACTGTATCTGTCACATATACAACAGGTACCTTTGTGCAGCCATCGCCGAAATACTTCTCGAAGAGAGACTGTCCCTTGATGGATTCGGGAAGCTCGGATACATAATGCTCCTCATTGTTGATTCCCATTTCAACCGTTGCCGGCTTGAAGGGGATATAAGCAAGCTGTGTGCTCCTGATGGAGAGAGATTCACCAGTCTTATAATCAGATGTCTGAGAATTGTACTGATAGGTCTCTACCACATCGTCAATATATCCACCGTTGATTTCATCCTCTGTCTCGGTTGTTTCAGAGGTAAGTCTCTGACGGGAAAGCTCGATATAGGAACGTCCCGCAATATACAGGTTCAAGGTGTTTCTGAAATCCAGAGAAGCATACTGTCCGTTTACGATGATCGCACTGGAGTTGTAATGTCCTCTGTTTACTGCATCACTACCGTTCTTATCCTTATTCGGATCCTCTTTGTAGATATTGATGCTGTTTGCATCCTGTGTTACAGGAGGAATAAAGGAACGGTTATCCGCAAACAGGCTGTTGCTGTATCCGAAGTAGGAACCTGCAACGGAAAACTTTGCGCCATCTGCTTCAATTGTAGTATCATCCCGGATGAACATGTTTGCCGTAAAGGAAGCCTGTCCGCCGAGCTTTGTGGTGATGGTCGAACCATCCTGTCCCTGAGTGAGTGTACGATAAGAATCGCCGCCGATCAGGACGTTATCTGCCCAGACATTGGAATCCGTTACCGTAGCGCCGCTTCTTCCGTAAACACGGAGATTGCCGCGGTTCATGACAGCCATCGTGCCGGGTACAATGATCCGGTCAGCGATCAGGTTAACGGTTCTTCCGTCTACATAGATACCGGAATAACGGCTTCTGTCGTTATTACCGTTATATGCATAATTATCATCTGTAAGGGTGATACCTGCTGCAAGATCAGCTGTCTTTGCATTCTTGTTGTACAGAGTGCTGGTTCCGTCATTGGCCCAGGTATAATTGGATACCTTGTTCATTTTGAACCGGTGATTCACTCCTGCACCATCCTGATAGCTGAGCTCATTTGCATAACTGTCAGGATTAGAACCATTATAGTTATTGTAGGTCTTATCATAGAAATCGGAAGCACCATACATGTTTCCGTTTACTGTAACCGAACCATCAGATTCATTACCGTTAAACTCAACACCGGAGTCAGCGATCATGACATAGCTGAACAGATTGGTTATATCATAAACTGTTCCGTTAAACTTTACATCAAAGTCAGGACGGGAAACAACAATATCCGTTGAAAGCGTCTGCTTAAATTCGCCGTTTGCCGTAGAACGATTATACTCAGCTGTTCTTGTCAGACGAACATTCTTGATCACGATGCGGTCAAGAACCTCATCCGTACCGCCTGAATAAACCGTTCCGTTCTGATTGTATTTCACAACATTCAGATTGCTGGAGTCAAATACAACAGAATCATTGGAGATCATTTCCGGAATCGCTGTTGTCAGATATCCGACTGTAAGGAAGTCGTCGTCCGGGTCTGCCGGATCATCACCTTCCTGAAGATACTGCATGAACTTGTTTTTAAAATACAGGTTAGCTGCATCATCACCAATGTTCTTGTAGGTCTTCATGACCGGGTCATACTCAACGGCCTTTTCCAGAGTATCCTCATAAGCATACTGCATGTAGATCGTTGTCCGGCTGCCGATCCCGGCATAGACCTCGTCCATCGCCTGCTCAATGTAGTTAAAGTTATCACGGGCATTGTAATCATACAGCTTCATCCGGTATACATAGCCGACAGCCGTAAGAAGCGCACCGACCAGAACGCCGACAAAGCCAAGTGCTACAATGACCAGAACAAGTCCGGAGCCGGCGTTTTGAATTCGATTTTTCATTTTCTGAAGCTTGTTCTTCAAATCAGTCAGCCCCCTTTGTTCCTTTATAGTGTGTTGTCCGTCCCTTGGGATCGGTAAGTGTTACTGTGATGGAATACAGACGTCCCGCATACCGGGGATCATTATAGATCGGATAAATGCATCTTTCCACGCCGTTTCCATATGCCGCTATGGCTTTGGGCACAACCGCTGTAACCCTGTTACAAACAGTCTGTCCGACAGTACCGCCGTTCGTCGTCTGCGGTGTTGAATCAAACTGGGTCCTTGTTCCATCGGAAATATACCATTCTTTATCATCCTCATCATAATACATGGAAACGTTGGTATACATCTTCAGAGGTCTGGTGCTGTCAACTCCGTCATACAGCTGGTTGACATGGATATTCACACGCCTGTATGTACCACCGGCCTGATACCAGAAGGAGCTGTTATCCGTACCCGGCTGTGTTACGCCATTTGCCGAAAGCCATGTCGTCTCGGGTCTGACCAGATAAATCTTTGCAGGATCCTTCCCGTCCGCACCATTGGTGTAATCATCAGCACTGACAAAGATATACTCATCTGATGCATACTGCGCAATGGAAAGATTGGACTTGGCCTTTACATAAGGCTCATAGATGAAGTACACATCCGGCGCCTCATCTGTATTAAAGTTCTGATCGTAGATATTATACGTTCTTTCGGGAAGAGCGTTTCCACGATACAGATTCGTTATAACATATAAAATATCAACTTTAACGTTATATCCTGTAAGATTACCTCCTACGTCCTCAATACCGGAAGTAGTAATGATAACAGTCCTGTATACAGGTGATTCATCTGTAAATCTTGCGATATCAGAATTGATCGTGTTCTTAGCGGTGATGCCGACTCGGGTATCAATATCCGTAATCGCACTTACAATATCTGCCTCGAACTGGGTATCCAGTGTAGCCGCATTACCTTCAACGATAGCCATGGTAGAGGAATCCAGATTCTGGACATAACCAAGGTTGACGTCGTTGGGGTTCTGATAATCATCCGATCCTGCCTTGCAGTAAATGCCGGCAACATGGCCGTCATCATCATACTTAATGGCAGAGCCATCCGTCTGAATCTCATAACCCTCTTCAACATCCTTACCCTTCATACCGTAGTCGATACGGTATCCGGCATCCATGATCTTGTTGGCAAGATCATCCATGGTTACCTTTCTTGTGTAGGTATTGTTCTTCCTTCCAAGCTTTACAGAATCCAGCGTATAGTCTGTCACGTTGTAGTTCACGACATCCAGAACCGTTGTGGTTCCGTCAGCAAGGATATCACAGGAAACCGGAGTGACATCGTCTGTCTTATGCTCCACCAGAGACGTGATATCGATCTGACCATCCACGCTGCCGCCCTTATCCAGAACAGCCTTTTCTGTCTTACGGAAATACTCCATGACATACTCAGCATTCTCATCTGTATACTGCTTTTCTTTTGCTTGCGCACTCGTTTCAAGCGTGTGCGCAAGCTGAACAATAATAGGTGTAATGAGAAGCGCCATAACCGCAACCGCGATCAGAAGCTCTACTAAACTGAAACCCTTATTATTGCGTCTTTTCATTCTTTCTCACTCCGATCTTAGTACACCTTAATGGTACCTGTCCTTGTGCCAAGTGTGAATCTCGGGCTTGTAGTATCGTCACCGACTACCTTGAAGTATACCTTCAGGGATGTCTCATTGTTTACATTTACCTTAACACCATTTGCATCGTCTGCGTCTACTCTTGCTGTAGAGTTAACATAGATGGTGACATCGTTGCTTGTGATCTCTGTCTCATAGGACTTTCCGCCCATGGAGTATGCAAGCATGTTCTTTCCGTCTGCACTGTAGATATGAACATCCAGATTCTCAACAGAGTTTGCTGTAGAAGTTACAAAGGATGCTGTATCTGACTCGTTTGTTGCTGCGATGATACCGGAAGTGGTGTCATTTGCTGCATTGTTCAGAAGGATTGTCATGTTGTGCTTGGTTACGATTGCCTGTCCGCCGTCTGCGTCATATGTAGAAGCTGCTACAAGGCTGCCGTTTCCTTCGAAGATGTTATCTACACCCTCCTCTACGTCTACCTGTACAGTGTCAGGTGTACGGTCAGGTCCGGATACAGCGTATGCATTCAGGATTACAGAACCGGTGCAAAGCCCCTCCGGATTTGTTTCATCCTTTGCGTAGGCAATAGTAATAGAAGAAATGTTCATTCTGTACTTGTATTCCGCTACATAGTTCAGATAATTCTTCAGATTCTCATAAGAGCCCTGATATGTAACACCATACGCATCCGTGATCGCTACATAATCTGTCTCGCCGCCGGAGGTGGTATCGGTCGTAACCTCTGTTGCTGTGGAATAGGTGCTTCCCAGCTTCCAGTACTCGGTATCTCTCGGCATGGAGAAGGACATATTCTGAATATTGCAATTCTGCTCAACGCCCTTCATCCACATAACGGTGGTTTCCTGATTCAGGTCTGCCGGGTACTTCTTCAGCTCCTCCTGGAACTGCTCTTTGAACTGTGCCGTTTCTTCTTCATACTGCGCACGATTTGCTTCTTTTGCTTCCAGATCTCTTACTTCTGCTTCCAGCTGGCTCTTCTGGATATCCAGCTCATCAATATCATCCCTGGCGTCTTTGATCACAAACATATAGGTAATGACAAGTACGCCGATGGAAAGAACAACCAAAAGGGCAATTAAATCTGTCTTCTTCATAGTTTAGTATCCTCCTTCCTTACTGTACTTCGCCATCCGCCGGCGCCTCAGCCTCTTCCTCGGCCATCGGATTTGTATATACGCAATTCAAGACATATACAAATGATGAGGCTCCTGTCTCATCAATAGACTGAGATACAGCACCAATATAAACATCCTCGATGCAGCTGATCGTCTTAAGCTGGATGATGAAGTCAGCAACATCATCATAGCTGGCTGCCGTACAGGGCATGGTAATGCCGGATGCACTGGCAGAGAAGGACTGCACGATTACGTTGGAAGGAATCTTTTCCTCAAGGTTGTTGATGAATTCCAGACACTGCTCATTCGTATTGTATGTTGACTTAGACATGCTGAGAAGGTCAGTCAGGTTTGCCTGTGCCCTGTCATGCTCGGCAATAACCTGCTCGATGCTGGCCAGTTCCAGCTTTCTTCTCTGCAGGGCATCCACATCATCCTCGAGGCCGCTCTTCTTATTTAAGAAGTAGAAGGCTGCACCTGCTGCGATCAGTGCAGATGCTACAAAAATACATACGAAAGGTACAATGCTCATTCCGCCTGAAGCGGCAGAGCCGGACTTTTTCGCTGCAAGACTAAAGCCCATGGGGTTCAGTGAAGCGCCAATGGGGGAGATCAGATATACAGGGCTGTATACACGGAGATCAATGCCCGGATCAAACTTCACATTATACAGGCTGTCCATGATCCTGGTGGATACATTCAGCTGGATCTTGAAGAGTCCGTCGATACCCTTGATCAGCGCACCGTCGCCTGTCAGGAACACATCATCGATCGGGTTATCGGGATTCTTTCCGGCATAATAATCCATTACACGTCCGATGTTATTGACCAGATAACGGAACGCGCCGGTTGCTTCATTATCATCGAAGTCTACCGTGATGATCCGATCATTCTGAAGCATTGTCATTGCGGTTGTAGCGTCAACGCCCTTCTCCTGCATAACGACATTTACAACCGGATTTGTTCCATAAGGAACAGTTCTCTGCAGAAGCAGCTTATCGCCGTGAACAACGTTCAGAACGGTGGACTCGGAGCCGAGCTGGATCACCATAGTGGTGGACTGCTCTGTGGTCTGGGTCTTGATGAGCTGAAGCATTGCATTACCGATGTAATCGATGCTGACAACCTTCAGTCCTGCTGCTGCGGCAAGATCATAGTATCCTCTCACCATAGCTTCCGGCGCAGCAACGGCCATAACACGAAGGCTCTTCGCGCCGTTGTCATCCGTAAAGCTTTCCAGTACGGAATTGGAGATGATATAATCTTCGATGTTGCTGACGGGGAAATAATCCGCTGCATTTGCATTGATCAGTCCGTCAACCTTATTTTCCTTTACAAAAGGAATAGTAACCTCTCTGTTTACAATCTTTGTAGAGTTCATGACGAAGATTGCGTTCTTGTTGGAAATGCCCGCGCCTGCCAGCTGCTGGCGGATCGCTCCGGCAATTCTTTCCTGATCACGGATCACACCGTCATCATAAGCATCTTCAGGCGTCTCGAAAATGAGTACCTTGTGGATGTAGGTCTGCTTCTTGGCAGAAGGCGTGATCTCTACAATCGTGATGCTTTCGTTTGTGATATCAATAGATAAGACTCTGCTACTATTTGCCATCCTATAGCCTCCCTCGCTAATCATTTACGTTTTTTATTTGTAAGGCATCGGCCTTTCATTTACAGAGGTCAGCTGTAAATCCCTCACCGGCCGTACCTCAAAGGCAGTACTCACACAGTGACACCATACTCCCTTTACACGCGCATTTCCCTTAACGGGTCGTACAGCCCGGGCAATGAGCATGCAAAGAAAGAAATAAAAAACGCTGACCAATTTTACAGTGAACATGAAAAAATATATGGTTAATGCAGGGCCCCTTTTTCCCCTTCCGGCGAGGGAGTGAAAAGCCGGGGCCAGTTGCATTATTCCATATTTACTTAACAGCTAAGATTTACTTATAAAGCTTGTCGATCTCGGGCTGTACAGAGTAAGCTGTAGAACTTGTAGATGTGGAAATCCAAACGATCGGCTTACCAACAGAGGAGATACCTACTGCCCAACCATTCTGGCTGTTCTTCTTAAACTTCAGCTTCGGAGCTGTGCCGCCCAGGTTGGAGTTCAGTTCATCCAGGAAAGTCTGTCCTTTGCCACCAAGTCTGCTATCAAGTGTGAATGCACTGCCTGCTGTCGCACTAGCAATTACTTTACCATCCATAAATGTCTGAATGTCATCATAAGCATCCTCGTTTGCCAGAGCGGAGCTCATGGAGGAGTTGATAACTTCTGCTGCAGAAAGGTCATCTGCCTTTCTGGACTTGTCGATGTAACGGATAAGAGCCG
>Ga0255059_10000104_pt1 | contig 15351 bp, 1 predicted proteins | sample 176RNAGHGlowgp2_FD_183551 | JGI IMG/M metagenome (GOLD analysis project Ga0255059, IMG submission 183551) | Metatranscriptome of sheep rumen microbial communities from Palmerston North, Manawatu-Wanganui, New Zealand - 1766 RNA GHGlow gp2... | ecosystem: Host-associated > Mammals > Digestive...
ATGCCCTTTTGTATGTTGTTTACATAATGCAGTTTAAAGGAGAGAAAAATGAAGAAAAGAAGGTTGCTTAAATCAATTGTAGCCATGGTGGCCCTTATGGCCATGCTCATGGAAAACACCTACAGCGTAATGGCCAGCATTAACGCAGATAATATCGTTTTGGCCGATGATGCTGTGATCAGCCCGGATGAGGCGGCCGGTGATGTGATCACGATCGAAGAGCCCGCTCAGGATACCGTATTATCCGAAGATAAGGGAAGCAATGAGCTGGTAACGGATGAGGCCCCTTCCAAGGAGATCGATATCAAGATAGGAGACACTGATGAGGACGCACTTATAAGTGAAGAATCATCGGTTAATGCATCAGATGATAAGATCGAGGTAACGGGCAGGAAGGATGTAACCCTTTACATCAATACAGGCCGTATGAGGAATACGGACTCGTTCTATCTTGATATTACCGGCAGCAGTTCGCTTGAGTATGATAACGAACTCGCGGGTAAAATGAAGAAGGATAACGGAGGTGTATATTATATAGAAGGACTTGATAATGCCAGGTTCACTGTTAAGGCCACGGGTCTGTCCGAAGGACTTAGCGCTCAGTACAGGACGCGGGAAGACGGTAATCCGCAGATAAGCCTGATATCAGATGATGAGGATGAGGTTGCCAAGAATTTAAGGATCACTGACAGCGGTTCCGAAGTCAAGGGATCCGGTTACGGTGAGTTGACTCTCAAGCTTAACGGTTCAATGCTTCCGGAAGCCACAACATACAATCTGTACATTATAACCGACTCCGATGTCAGGGTTGACGGTAATTCGGTAGTTAAGGGCGAAGCCGTTACTTTTGATACGGAAGCAAGAACAGCAAGACTCTCTAACTTAAACAACAAAGCGTTTACATTATATATAGAAGGCAAAAATTCAGACAGGGTTTTTGCCGAATACACCATTGATTCCAAGGATAATGGCGTTATATCGGTGACTCTTGCCGAGTCTGATTCCGCAGTATCGATAGAACATGAGGAAGCAGGGGAGAAAGAAGAGGAAGAGGAAGAAGTCAGGAACGAGAAGCGTGTATATGAGTACAGGGATGCTGACGTATATGTTACGGCAACCCTTGAGGATCCCGAAGCAATACCCGATGATGCTGATTTTGTGGTAACGAAGCTTGACAGGACCACGAGTGACTACAACTATGATGCCTACATGCAGGCACTCAACAACAATGCCGATGCGATTACGGGTGAGGAAAACTCCGTGATCTCAGACAGCGATGTTCTCCTTTATGATATAGCTTTTTATACGAAAGATGAAAACGGTAACAGGATCGAACTCCAGCCCGAGGACAGCTCGGTAAGCATAAAGATCCGTTTTAAGAAGGATCAGCTCAAGGATGAGCTTGGAGCCGAGTCTGCTGAGAATGTTACAACAGTCCATCTGCCCCTTGCAGATTCTGTAAAGGAAGGCGTAAATACAACTGCCGAAGCCACAGATATTACTGCATCGGATATTAAGGTTGAAGTCGTTTCGGACAACACATCCATAGAAAACGAGAGCGTAGGCTTTACCCTGAACGATCTGTCGGTAGCTGCCGTACTTGTTAACGGCACGACGATGAAACCAGGTTCGAACGAGACCTTTAAGTCCATGCTTGGCAGTGCTGCCGAGTATGGTATAGTAGCCAATACCGTCAAGTTCACCGGCCACTTTGAGTCAAATGTTGCTGTCGGAAAAGCATCAGGTACGGGCCCTATGGCTGCGCCGAAGAATGACGGCGGCAATGCCGGAAAGGCATTTATCGGTGAATATACCGGAAGTGATTTCCTTATTGACAATAATGGCAATAAGTCAGATTTTGTGATCTATACAACTGATGCAGCCAAGAAAAACTTTGGCCAGAATATGCAGCAGCCCAGGTCAGGGGTTGTCATCGATACAACCACCTATACCAAGGATCAGATCCAGACCATGGTTTCGAACATGGTTTCAACTGTTGCAACCAAGTCGGCGTATGTTGCGGACAATGAACCCTCATACAGATTTTCGGCTGTTTCCCAGAAGACCAATGACAAGACCGTAGTTGATCTTGTATCTAAGGGTTCGGGAGCCGGAACATATTTTATTACCCTTGATGCAGGTGAATTCGCAGGATTGAATAAATTAAAGGTTATACTCGGCAAGGATCAGAGGGTTGTATTTAACATACCCGACAAATCGGTTTCTTTCTCCCAGTATGAAGTGGAACTTGCAGGCAAGCAGTACACGACACAGGGCAATTCCGATGAAGACCTTCTCAGCCAGAGCATTATCTTTAACTGCCCGAATGCCACAACCGCGAAGACAACCGGACCGTGCGCGGGTACATTCATATTGCCCAAGGCTGACTTTACCAATGGCGCTGTTTCGGCAGGCTGGGTTATCGCAGACAAGATATCCGCAATAGGCGGTCAGGAATGGCATTGTGTATACCATGACATGCCGCCCGCAAAGGGATGCTCCGCTATCCTTGAAGCCAAAAAGACGGTTGACTGGAAGACACCGGCTGCTGACCAGAAGTTCTGGTTTGACCTGTATTCATATGATTTTAACACCAAGAAATCAACCCTTATACAGTCGGTTCAGAACAATGGTGAGAAGATTACATTCAGCCCCTTCTTCTTTAACCAGGAAGGAGTATATGCATATATCCTTAAGGAACGTGAAGAGAGTGATGCCTTCATACATGATCCCAATGTATATACCATTCATTATAAGGTAAGGCTCAACAACAGCCTTAACAAATATGAGATATATGAGAAGAATGTCTATGTAGACAACAAGCTGGTAGGATCAAATACCAAATGTTCGGATGAAGACAGTAAAGAGATATCGTTTAATAACCAGACAGCTCCCAAGGTACCTTTTGACTTCAATATCACCAAGCTGTTCTACAAGAATGACGGTACCAACTGGGCAGACAAGAAGCTGCTTGATTATGATGAATATTTCAAGAAATACGGTTACGGAAGCGACTGGCCGGACAACGCTACCTTTACCTTTGATATTGAGCGCTTTGACGGCGGCACCACCAATTCAGGGATCAGGATGGACGGTCCCATGCCTGAGAAGACCACTATAACTCTTACAAAGGACAAGAGAAGCGGTTCCTTTGGTAAGGTCTATTTTGCACCGGATACAGACTGGTGGAATTACGGCGGCTGGGAGCAGAATAACGGTGTATACACCAAGATATATATGTATAAGATCACCGAGAGAATACCCGATGATGCCCATAAGGTGCCCGGTGTGTTCTATACGGAGAGACCCGTATATGTAAAGATATTCGTTAATTCATGGTGGGATTCTGCCGCAAGATGCGCCAAGGTTGAAGTGCTCGGCCGCGCATCATATGTAAATGACAACAGCATTCAGGGCCAGGGATGTTTCCCTATAAGCTCTTCCAATCTTGAGTTTGTCAATGCCTTTTACTCAGGTTCTCTTAAGGTTAAGAAGAATGCTTACGACATAGACGGAAAGACCAAGGTTGACAATGACAAGGACTTCTATGTGGTTGTTTACAGGAAGGCCGGAAATGACAGGGTATATTACGGAACAGACGGCAAGGAGTACCTGTATCCTCACGTTGAGAAGGTAAAGGGCAACAGTGAGATAACCTTCAAGCCGATCCCCATGGGATACAAATACTATGTATACGAATCCGATGAGGATGGCAACCAGATAAACAGCAGCCAGGTTTATACTGTTTCCTATGAGAATCTTGACGCAGATAACAGCATCCTGATCAACAATCTCTGCTACAGGGATAAGGAAGTAACGATCAACAATAAGAGGAAGCCCGGTAACCTTAAGCTCATAAAGAAGGGCGAGAACGGTGAGGTCCTTAAGGGCGCTGAGTTTGTCCTTTATAAGGATGGCAAGCTCTTAAATAATTCTACATATACAACAGATGATAATGGTGTGGTCACAGTAAACAGCCTTCGCTGGGGTACCTATTATTTTGTAGAGACCAAGGCACCCGCAGGCTATGTGCTTCCCGAAAAAGAGGAAGACCGGAAGACAGGTTCCGCTACCATTGATGCTTCAACCGCCAGCAAGACACTTGAGATAGTAATGACCGATGAAAAGATACGCGGTCTGGTTGAACTGTATAAGGTTGATGATAAAGGAAATGCTCTTGCCGGCGCAACCTTTAAGCTCTATAAGAGTGATGAAAGCAAGGATACGAAGGTTCAGGTCAAGACATCGGGAAGCGCAGGCGTATATAAATATGATGAATCAGGTGCAAATCAGGAACTTGCAACAGACAGCAAGGGTCATCTGACTGTTACGGGTCTTCCTTTCGGTACATACCGTATCTATGAGGAAAAAGCACCTTCAGGCCACAATAAGGATATCAATCCAAGGAAGTTCACAATAGATAAGAACGGCCATGTTGAGAAGATAACCTTCATCAATACTCCTGTTAAAGCTAATGTTGAGTTCCTGAAGGTCGATGCAGACAATAAGCCTCTTAAGAGTGTAGGATTTACGCTTTACAGAAAGACAGGCACAGGTAAGGATAAGATAGATACCGCTTATTCGGATGATGAGGGTCATGTTATCTTTAAGAGCCTCGGAGCCGGTGATTATGTCATCATGGAGGAGGCATACGAAGGCTATGTTGATAATACGAAAGCCGAGTATCCGTTCTCGATAAAAGAATCAGATAACGGCAAGACCATAACCCTTCCCGATGTTTGGAAGATAGGTGATCTTGCAGCTATCGTAAATACACCCGAAACCGGTAAGGCACAGCTTTTCAAGTATGTGCTTATAGGTGATGAAAAGAAGGCTCTTGAGGGAGCAGAGTTCGATCTTTACAAGGATGGCAAGAAGTATAATACCACCAAGCTTGTTACCGGAGCGGACGGTCTTATAACTGTTACCGATCTTCCGTGGGGAAGCTATTACTTCATAGAGACCAAGCCTCCTGTAGGCTTCAATCCCAACACGGAGAAGAAATCCTTCGCTATTTCACGTAATAAGCGTGACTTTACGGGAGCTGCAAGGCTTGAACTTGAGGATACACCAATAAAGGGTTATGTTGAACTTCTTAAGGTGGATGAGAAGGATACAGAACATGCACTTCCCGGCGTTGCCTTCGGACTTTATAAGGGAACTCCCGAGAAGCCGGATGGCAAGATTAAATCATACACAACCGACGAAAACGGAATGATAACAGCCAAGATGGTCGGTGCGCTTGAGTATGGTGATTACTATTTTGTTGAAGAGAAGACGATAGACGGATATAAGCTTACCTCCGAACCCGTTGCTTTTTCCATCAGCAAGGATAAGGAAACGATCAAGCTTACCGTTACCAACCCAAGGCTCTTCGGCAGCGTAAAACTTGAGAAGTACGACTCAAGCAGGAATAAGAAGCTTAACGGGGCAGAGTTCGAGCTCTGGACGACCAATCCCAAGAATGCGCTTGATTCCTTTATGGGTCTGTTTGGTAAGGATTATTACTATTACGATACCTATACGACAGAGAACGGCGGTGTGATAACCGTAGACAACCTGCCTTGGGGTAATTACTACTTCAAAGAGATCAAGGCTCCCAAGGGTTATGTATTTGATCCCAATAAGCAGTACAGGTTCACAATAAATAACGAAAGCCTTACGGCTGACCTGACTTATGAGTATGGCGCTGTTAATGAAGAAGAGCCCGGTGCAATCATGCTTGAAAAGGATGACGGCGAGGGCAATCCGCTTGCGGGAGCAAAGTTTGAACTGTTTAAGGATGGCGTACGTTATCCGAACACTGAGAAGATATATGAGACCGGTACGGATGGTATCATAGCTGTCGATGATCTTCCCTGGGGAACATATTACTTTGTTGAAGTTGAGGCACCGGAAGGCTTTGTAACACCTGAAGGTGAAGCAGCAAAGACGTCAAGTGTGACGATCAACGAAAACAACACCAAGTCAAGCGTTACATACAACACGATAGAGAAGAGCAATACTCCTATTTACGGAGAATTCTCGCTCCGCAAGGTGGATGATAACAGACAGCCCCTTGAAGGCGCTCAGTTCAGCCTTGTAAAGATCGAGGACGGAAAGAGCGTAAATGTAGAGCTTGACGGATCTGCAGGCCACTACACATTTGTAAAGACCAAGGGACTGGTGTCGGTTAAAAAGATTCTGGATACTGACGGAGCCAACCTGTCAGTAACGGGTCTTCCTTACGGAACATACCGGATAAAGGAGGAAAAAGCACCCGAAGGATATAAGAAGGTAGATAATGAATACGAGTTCATAATCGACAGCAATGGTAAGAAGATAGAATATGATTTTGTGAATCCGCTCGTTCGTGCCAACATTGTATTCCTGAAGAAGGATGACTCTGATGCACCGGTTGAGGGTGCCGTATTCAAGCTTGAAAGGATCAAGGCTGACGGTATCGAGGATTTCGGTACCATGACTTCGGATAAGAACGGACGCGTTGCCAAGAATGACCTCGGTACCGGCGATTACAGGATCACTGAGGTATCTGCTCCTGATGGGTACGAAATAAACAACGGAATATTTACATTTAAGATAACCGAGAAAGAGGACGGACAGACCCTGACTCTTTCCAATCCCAATAAGCTGGATGGCAAGATCGGTGTTGTTATCGAGCCCAGGAAGAAGGGATCCGTAAAGCTGTGGAAGGCGATCAAGGGAACAAATACAGGCCTTAAGGGAGCACAGTTTGCCCTTTATAAGAAGGGCGTTTCCACACCTGTGTATACAGAGCTTGAGTCGGATCAGGACGGATATGTAAGAGTGTCCGAACTTGAATGGGGAACCTACTATTTCAAGGAGACCAAGGCTCCTTACGGATATATTCTTGACGACAAGACCGAATATGCATTTGAGATAAATGCAAAGAACGTATCGGCAGAGGTAACGGTAGATCTTAAAGGCAATGAGCTCAGGGTAGACAATACACCTATTTTGGGACAGGCTGAACTTGTAAAGAAGAACAGTGAAAACGAGGATCCCATAGAAGGAGCAGAATTTACCCTGTTTACAGCCGAAGGCGTTATAGTTAACGGCTACGAAAAAATGACCTCCGATAAGAACGGTGTGATCAGGACCGGTAAGGATCTTAGGGCAGGAAGCTACTACTTCATGGAGACGAAGGCTGCTCCCGGATACACTAAGACTGATGACAAGTATGAATTTACCATTACCCAGGCTAACATGGATAAGGTAGTCAAGGCAGGGGGCGACGGTATAGCTCTTAATCCTCCCAAGCTTGGAAAGGCTGAGCTTCTTAAGTACACGCTTGATGAGGATGGAACTACGAAGAAGCCTCTGTCAGGGGCAGTATTCACACTGTACAGGCAGAATAAATGGTTCATATTCAATACTTCAGAAAAGGTAGATGATTATGTAACAAATGCCAAAGGAATCATAAGAGTAGAAGACCTTGCCTGGGGCGACTACTACTTCGAAGAAACAAAAGCACCGGAAGGATATGAGCCTTTCAAGGGCAAGATAAGCTTTACTATAAATGCAACCCAGCTTGATTATACAGGCGAGTATAAACGGATGGAGTGCGAGAACACGCCTCTTAAGGGTTCGGTTAAGCTTATCAAGAAGTATGCAATAGACGACAAGATCCAGGGACCGCTTGAGGGTGCAAAATTCAGGTTCTTCAGGCGTGATAACGGTATAAGTACTGAAATTGCAAGTACTGAGACCGACGGACTCTACACCACCGACAAGAATGGTGAGATTACCATAACCTCCCTTGATTGGGGAACCTACTACTTCGAAGAGATCGAGGCACCCGAAGGGTATGCTCTTCCCGCAAATACGATCAGCAGGGATCTTGTGATCGATGCATCAAGTGTGGAAGACAGTATCAAGACACCACTCAGTGATGAGCTTGTAAACGATAAGATATACGGTAATGTCAAGCTCCTTAAGATAGACGATTCCAAGCCTGCGAAGACACTTGCCGGAGCCGAGTTTGCTCTTTATAAGGAAGACGGAAGTCATGTATATGTAACCGGTGATACCGGTCTCTATGCTTATTCGCAGGATAAGACCGATACCGTGATAACCACCGACAAGGATGGTGTTGTCAGGGTTGAAGGACTCCCTTACGGTAAGTATTACTTCCAGGAGACGAAGCAGCCGGATGAGTTCGTGATCAATCTTGAGCACGTAAACTTTGAGATCATAACGAACCAGAAGAAGGGTGACCCTGCACAGATCGAGGTAACCTGTATGAACTCGACCGCTTACGCCGGAGTTGAGTTTATTAAGGCTGACACAACTGCTGATTATCCTCTTGAGGGAGTTGTATTTAAGCTTTACAAGGTTGGAGCGGGAGACAACGGTGAAGATCTGTTTATCTCCGATGTTACAAGTAACGAGGATGGTATTGTAAGCTATGAAGGCCTGACTGTAGGTGATTACTACTTCACCGAGTACAGCGTTCCGGATGATGCTTATGAGATAATAACGACACCTTTCTACTTCACTATAAAGACCGAAGACAACGGCAAGACAGTGGGTCTTAAGGATGTTGCGGACAATACAGTAATAAATACTCCCAAGAAGGGAAGCGTTAAACTTACCAAGAAGTACAGCGTTAACGGATACGAGAAGGATGTGCTTGAAGGAGCCGAATTCGAACTGTATCGTACTTCTGTTTCCGGAAACAGTCTTATCGCTAAGGATAAGACCAATTCGGAGGGTATTATAACCGTTAATGATCTTGAATGGGGAACCTACTTCTTTATTGAAACCTCAGCACCGGAAGGATATACATTTGATCCGGAACGTAAATACGAATTTGTTGTAAACGGTAAGAAGGTAAACGAAGTTCAGGCTCTTATTGCCGGAAACGACAGGCTTCCCGGCGAAGTTGAGATCGAGAAGATCGATGCGAAGGAAAGATCCAAGACACTTGACGGTGTTGTATTCAAGCTTTTCAAGGGCGAAGGAACGAACGATGATGCTTTGGTTGCCACGCTTGTTACAGAAAACGGTAAGGCTTCCTACAGCGGGCTTGAATGGGGTAAATACACACTCAGGGAATATAAGACGATTGATGGGTATGTGCTTGATGAGATAACATCCTACAGCTTTGTTATCGACGGAAGCCACCTTAAGAAATCTTATACGGGACCTGATGCCATACCCAATACACCGATAGAGGGTACATTTGAACTGCTTAAGAAGGATAAGGTCACCAATGACCCCATTCCTCAGGTACAATTTGACCTCTATAAGGTGACCGGTTCAGAGAAGAAGTTTATAGGCTCTTATCTGACCAATTCTAACGGTAAGTTAAGCGATTCGGAAGGAAATACTATAATCGGTCCTCTTAAGTACGGCAATTACGAACTTGAAGAAGTAATACCCAAAGGCTACACGGGAATCGAGTGTGAAAGGGAACTTAAGTTCAAGATAGAGCGTAACGGACAGCATATAAGCTTTACCGATAAGTGGACTGTATATAACACACCTGATAAGGGCAGCGTTATCCTGAGAAAGGTAGATGACGATAACAAGAGGCCTCTTGCAGGAGCCAAGTTTAAGCTCTATGCCAAGAATCCGAGAACTATCGGTGATACTCTTGCAACGCTTACAAATAACGGATGGTTCCCGTATTCCGAGGAAGAGTATGAAACAGATGCAAACGGAGTGCTCAGCGTAAGCGGTCTTGACTGGAATGATTATTATTTCGTTGAGACTCAGGCTCCCAAGGGCTATGAGATCATTGAACCCGGAAAACATTATGAATTTACGGTTGATGCCGATAATCTTGGAACCATTGACATAGGAACGATCGGCAATAAGAAAAAGCTCGGAACACTTGAGCTTAAAAAGCTAGATTCGAAAACAGGTGATGAGCTTGAAGGAGCTGAATTTAAGCTCTTCAGGGTAAGTGACGAGGGAGATATCGATGTAACGTCACAGTACAAGGAATCAAGCAACGGTGTATTCACAACATCCGACAAGGGTCTTATTACAGTAACCGATGTTGAATGGGGAAGCTACTATTTCAAGGAGACCAAAGCTCCCAAGGACTATGAGGCTATAACCGATACAAATCAGGTAGTCAGTGATCTGCTGACGATAGATGCGAATAATATCGATGACAAGACCGATATAATGCAGCCTCAGACCACCAAGGTATATAATGACCGCGGTTATGGATATGTAAGCCTTATCAAGAAGTTTGACGGAGAGCAGCCTGAGTCACTCAAGGGAGTTAAGTTTGTCCTTGTATGCGACAGCGATCCCAAGATACCTGCAAGAACATTTGAAACGGATGACAGGGGCGTGATCTCGGCAGATGTGATAGGAAAGCTTGTATATGGGGATTATCATTTTGAAGAGGTGAGCGTGCCTGAAGGAATAAGCTACAGTGTGAGCCTCTTTAAGCCTCACTTTACCATAAGCGAGAGTAATCCTCTGGAATCACCCAGAGAATTTGAGTTCGTGAACTCAGAGATACGTGCATCCGCGAGAGTAATAAAGATTGATCCGTTCACCGGAGAGGTTATACCCGGTATTAAGTTCGGACTGTATAAAGCGGAAGATAACAGTCTTATTACAGACATCTACAGCGACAGTGAAGGCTACGTTGTAGCCGAGCACCTTCCCATGGGCAGGTATTACTTTAAGGAATATGCGGATTCCGCAGCATCAAAGGGCTATCTTGCCACAGACGAGTACTTTGATTTTGAGATAACGGAAAATGACCGTGTTGCAAAGGGTGAACCCGAGAAATTTGTGACAGTATATAAGAACGGAACCAGGGTTGAAGCCATAGAGGTGCCCAATCCCAAGCTTAACGGATGTATATCTCTTGAGAAGCTTGGTAAGAAGCTTGACGGCAGCACTGAAGTACTTAACGTGGCAGACGGTGAATTCGAGCTTTATAAAGATGGTGCACTCTTTATGGATGCCGATGCTACTGCAAAATGCGTAAGCGGCAACAGTATTGTTGTCAGTGACCTTGCATGGGGCTCATATTACTTCAAGGAAATTAAGGCTCCCGACGGATATGCTTTACCTGAGGGAAGCGCAGCATTATCAAATACGGTCGTACTCGACGGAACTACAGTGGCAGCATCGCTTACCACACCGCTTGTATGCCAGATAAGCGATGAATCTATAAGAACATTTATTTCCAAGAAGAGTGTTACCGGAGTAGATGAACTTGCCGGCGCAAGGCTTGAACTTTACGAAGCAGACGCAAGCGGCAACAAGATCGGAAAGGCACTTCTTGCCTGGACAAGCGGCAGCGCTCCCAAGCTTATAGAGGTTGGAGGAGAAGTCAAGGCAGGAGTAGTTGCAGGTAAGTATTATCTTATTAAGGAGACCAAGTCACCTGATAATTACGCACTTGCCGATGATATCCTCTTTAGCGTGAACGAAGACGGAAGCGTTAAGACAAGCGCCCGCGTGACCGGAAGCGGTAACGGAATGACAGTGATCATGGAGGATGCCGCACTTAATATTTCAATATCCAAGAGAGAACTGGGAACCGATAAGGAACTTCCGGGAGCAACTCTGAGGATAATGCACGGAGAAGACCTCGTAGAGTCATGGTCATCAACAGGTAAGGAGCATGTGATCGGTGTTCCTCTTACCGTAGGTGAAGATTATGTGCTTGAAGAGGTAAATCCTCCGAAGGGTTATTATACCGCTAAGCCTATAACGTTTACCGTTAATGCAGAAGGCGGATTGACCATCAAACATGATGATTCGTCTACCGCAGAGGTTAAATCTAAGGAGACAGCAAACGGAACCGCGGCAACTCTTGTAATGTATGACCGACCGATAAGGGTTGAGATAAGCAAGAAACGTCTCTCGGGTACTTCACAGGATTATGTTGACGGTGCAGAGCTGACTCTGTATGAACAGCAGGACGGAGATGAATACAAGCAGATATTCACATGGATATCAATGGGAGGCAAGCCGGTACTTGTTGACTATGGTCTTCTGCAGGTAGGACGCCGTTACAAGGTTATAGAGACTAAGGCACCCGCCGGCTTTGTAAAGGCTGTTCCGCTTACCTTTACCGTTATGGATTATAAGGACTTTGAGAAGGAAGACGAAGACGGTCTGGTAACCCAGAAGGTTGATGTCTTTGATGAGGCTGTCAATGCAGTATTCTCGAAGAAGGCAATAACCGGAGATGAGGAACTTGCCGGTGCCACACTGCAGGTACTTGATACAGAAGGCAACAAGATTGTGGAATTTGTATCCTCCGGTAAGCAGACGCTTGTTACATCGATCGATTCTGCTGACAAGCTTTCCGCAGAAGAGAAGAAGTCCTTTGAAGCTTATGATGTGATCTACGGTATTAAACTTGAGACAGGCAAGTCATACAGGCTGCATGAGGTATCATCACCCACAGGCTATGCAATGGCTGAAGATGTGACCTTCAAGATAGATGAGAACGGTAAACAGGTACCTTCGCCCGTAGTTATGAGAGACAAGCCTCTTGAGATCAAGCTTTCCAAGAAGGACATAGGCACCGGAGCTTATCTTGCCGGAGCAGAACTTGAGCTTGACAATAAGGCCGGAGAGAAGGTTGCCGGATGGACCAGTTCGGACAAGCCGGTACTTATAAGTATAAGGAAGGTTGAAGCAGAAGAAGCAGCACAGTATGCTGAAGTGATACCGGTTAAGCTTCCTGCCGGCGAGTATACACTTAAGGAAGTTAAGGCTCCCGAAGGATACAGGGTTGCAGAACCTGTTACACTTACCATAACCGGAGCTGACGTTAAGAAGGATAATGGCGACATCCGCGAAGAGACCATGTATGACTATAAGGAGGGAAGCACCTCTGTAGTAGGTAAGAAGGCATGGATAGCGCCTAAGGACAGCGAAGGAAATATTGCAGCCGATTATATCTACCCCGTTATTACGATCGAGCTTTACAGGGATTCAAAAGTAAAGGGACAGATGGATGAGAAGCCGTATAAGTCCGTAACACTTGAGAATGGTGCGACAAGCTTCGCATTCGGAGACCTTGAGAAGTTCAGAACGGATTCGGGACAGAATTATGAGTATACCTATAAGGTGGTTGAGAAGATGTCCCAGGAGGGTCAGGCTCAGTATACAAGCCACGAACTCGAGATGAGAAAAGAAGGTGACGAGAACACTGTCGTCTTCATGGCAGGCTTTGAGAATATACTGAATCAGGAGTACACCGATCTTAAGGGAATCAAGACCTTCAAACTCCTTAAGGATAAAGACGGTAAGCTGTTAAGCAATGTCAAGTATGATGATGTTACCATTTACCTTCTGAGGAACGGCAGCAGGGTTGATATTGATGAAGACGGTAAAGAGGACAGCGTAAAGATCTCAGGCGGAGCGGTTGAGAATGGCGGTATAGCCGAATTTGAATTCAAGCAGCTTCCAAGGTATGATCTGACGACAGGTAATGCTTACAAATATACCGTTGAAGAAACAGGCTCGGCAAGCTACGAGTTCAGCATCATATATAATGATGACAAGAGTGAAGTTAAAATTACAAACGTGCCCAAGCTTACACCATTCGATATTCAGGGTGTTAAGAAATGGGTAGATCCCGACAAGGCTAAGAGACCTGATGTTACTATCCAGCTCTTCAGGGACGGCAAGCTGTATAAGGAGACCAAGCTTAATGCCGACAATACCTTCAGCTTCAAGGGTCTGTATGAGTATAACTTAGGCTACGGCAATGATGAAGGCGATACAGCTTCTACAGCTGACGGCCACAGGTTCTTATATGAGATCAGGGAAGCAGGAGCTCTCGGATATGATGTTAAGATCACCGGAAGCGGAGCAGATATGGTTATTAATTCCGGTGTGGCTTCGGTTGAGATAACAAATACGATCAAGCAGGATTACATTGAGCTGTCAGGACGTAAGTTCTGGAATGACAGGGGTGATTCCGGCAAGAGACCTAAAGTAACGGTTAACCTGTATGCAAGTGACTCCACCGGAAGAAAGGATGAGATCGTAGATACCTATGTGATCCCCAATACCGCAAGCAAGTATGAATTCGGTACACCGGGACGCAAGAAGCTGCCCAAGTATGATAAGAACGGTAAGGTCATAACCTACCGTATCGGAGAGGTAGAGCTTCCGGGTTATGTTTCAACCATTAAGGATTATGACATAACAAATACACCCAGCAAGGTGGTAATAAGCAAGCTTGATGCAACAGAGCATACTGAACTTCCTGGTGCTGTCCTTGCAATAATAAGGAAGAGCGACAACAAGGAAGTTGAGAGGTGGACATCAGGAACAACACCTCACTACATCGAAGCACTTGAGATCGGAGAAGTATATATCCTTAAAGAGATCAGCGCACCTTCAGGTTACGCGCTTGCCAAGGATGTGGAATTCCAGGTTGGAACAAACGGTGTGGAGCAGAAGGTTGAGATGTTTGATGATCCTATTATAGGATCGGTAACACTTACCAAGCTTGATGCAAGCAACCGTGAGAAACTGGCAGGAGCAGAATTCAGTCTCTATACCAAGGACGGCAAGGCTGTTGCTGCAACAGGAAGCACGGGATCATACACTTACTCCAGGAGCGGAAGCGGATCCAGAAATCTTGTTGTAGGATCAAACGGTGAACTTAAGGTGGACAAGCTGCCTTACGGAACCTACTACTTCAAGGAGACAAGGGCACCTAAGGGATATGAGTTAAAGAGTGAGACAATAAGCTTCTCGATAACGGACCATGGAGTAAACGTAACTGTTACCTGTGAAGATCCCAGGCTGCTGGGTGCAGCTACCCTGTTAAAGACGGATGAGGATGGAAATGCCCTTTCAGGCGCAGAATTCGAGCTTTATTCCAAGACTCCGACAACAACGGGTCAGGCCGCAGCAAGTACGGTATTCTCGGATGCATATTACAGGTACGGAACTTACACGACGGATTCCTCGGGCAGGATCAGAGTAGAGAATCTTCCTTGGGATGATTACTACTTCATTGAGACGAAGGCTCCTGAAGGATATCAGACCAACAGGGATGTGAGCGGCGATCCGCTGGTATATACCTTCACGATCAATGCTGACAATGCGGGATCGGCAGCTATAGATGTTGCTACCGTAACAAATGAGAAGATCGAAACCGGAGTACTCGGAGAGAGGGTTCCTCCGGCAGAGAAGGTTTCGGGAGTTCTCGGCGTAAGGAGTAAGCCTAAGGCAGGTGTTCTCGGAACGAGAGTAGGTCCTGCAACAGGAGATGCAAGCGCTATAGCACTGTGGATCACACTTCTTGTGGCATGCATAGGAACAATAGTATGGATGATCGCTAGCAGGAAGAAGAAGGGACTTGAAAATTGATCCCGG
>Ga0255059_10000107_pt1 | contig 15235 bp, 17 predicted proteins | sample 176RNAGHGlowgp2_FD_183551 | JGI IMG/M metagenome (GOLD analysis project Ga0255059, IMG submission 183551) | Metatranscriptome of sheep rumen microbial communities from Palmerston North, Manawatu-Wanganui, New Zealand - 1766 RNA GHGlow gp2... | ecosystem: Host-associated > Mammals > Digestive...
CTATCTGTGCAGTACCTGTACTATTAATATTACCAGTTTTACAAAATGTATACTCTGTTGGTACTGGATTATTGTATTCAATTGAAGGTAATACTAATTTAACTTTTTTAGCTTCAGTAACTAAACGTTGTCCACTTCCATCAAATATGATTGCACAAGAATCTAATACAGGAACATTAGTGTCTAAAAATTGTGCATTTTTTACACTCTAATCTGGACAACTATAAGAATCTGTATAATTTTGATCAAATGATTTATCAATAAGTTTAAACTTTGGAAGATATAATGATTTATCGTCAAATGATACTTTATTTTTTATTACAGTTCCAGTATTATATGCATTATAGTTTACATCATTAATAACTGGATATGCATTATTTGTTGTAATATTTACATTGTAAGAAGTATTTACTGAATAGTTATTAGTATACACAAATTTACTTATTTCATTACTACCTATCCAATAATCATAGTTTACATTCTAATCTGGTTGTTGAACATAAATACTATTGAAATTTCTTACAATATCAACTAATAGATCTTTTCTAGATAAATAAAATGTTTTTAATATATAAGGATAACCATTTTTATCTAACATTATTGGAATACAATAAGTGCTAATTCCTGCCTCATGTGATGTTTCAGATGTAGATAAATTACTCCAGTCATTTACAATACCATACCATAATAAGAATGTAGGACTACCTATATTTGAAGTAATAGCCTCAAGATTCTATTTTACTGTAGCCCATTGTGCTGGATTTGTTTTTAGTTGATGTGCTAAATATGAAATTTTCTACCATCCATTTATATTTAATAACGTTCCACTCTTAAGAGAAGCTTCTGAGTTGTTATCAATTGGCGTAACTAAATTTGGAATACCTTCCATTATTCCAATATACTAATCTGCTCTTCTCTAGTGCCATTCAGTTCCATATGTATCACCCCACCATTTTCTACAATTTAATGCATAATTAAACCAATATTGTGGATAAATTTCAGAAATTTCTGCATTTAACTAAGCACCACTACTATTAGTTTTAATAGAACTTAATGGTCCTAATACATTTTCAAGCTATCTTCGTCCTAGTTCACTATAATGTTTTGGCATATATGGTATAAAAGCTGGCATAATTGTATTCATAGTAAATTTATAATCATTTACTGTTTCTCCAGTAGCATTTGGATTTTTTGCTAATTTAGAGAATAACTATGAGTATAATTTATAATTAATTGTTAAATTATTATTAGTTACATTATACCATACTTTATTTTTTCCAGACTATGGTTCCTAACTAGGAATTGATTCATTATCAACTGATGGAACAGTATCATCAATTAATTCTCCTGTCCTAGAAATTTCAGTTGAGTATTTAATATCATTATTGTAAGTTACATTATTTGGAGTAAAACTTAAACCAAATGGAAAACCATAATTTTCATTTTCACTAGTTGGAATACTTGTTTCTATATTATGTTTATATACAGCAGATCCAGTTTTTACAGTTTCATATTTTATTCTTGCAGTTTCAATATTTAAAGGTGGCTCAGTTAAAATGTTAGTTGCATTACTATCAGAACTAATACTTTCAGATGAATAATCAACTATTTTATTTCTAATAATATTTGCTTCCCAGTCTATATCAAATACTTTCTATGTAATTGTAGCAGGAATTTCTGGAGTAGGGTTTGTTGTATCTGGATTATCTTGGATAATAATCATATTATCAAAACTTTCCAAATATAATTTATTTGTAAATGTACTAGTTATAACTGCATACCAATCACTAGTATAACGTTTTTCTGAAGGTTGTAAATTTGCTACATGTTTTTTAACATTAATATTTATTCTACCAATATAATATTTTCCTTTTTCAATATCATTTTCAAAAGAAATAAATTTAGTATAATTTCCAAAATAATTACTACTGTCTAAATTAATTTTCTTTATATATGAAGCTGAAGAATCGTAATTGATAAATAAATTTTGTCCTGATGAAGCATATAAATCTTCAATATTAATTAATTCAAGATATAATTCGTCAATTTGATAAATATATTTAGAATTCTGATCAGTATCTATATAAGCTTTTAAACTATAATCAAATACAAACTTATTAGTTGCAAAATCATTATAATATCTAAATATAGAATCATCAAAATCAACTTTTCCAGAACCAATAGCTGATATATCAATTACATCAGTTCTTTTGAGTGATTCAACTTTTCCATAAGTTCCCTCATAATTATATTTTGGATATACTGTATATTCTATAATAGCATCTTTTGGAACAATGTAAGAACCATCATTTTCTGGAGATACTTTAACATTGTTATTTGTAACAATTATATCATAATCACTTAAACGATTTCCTCTCCAATCATTATTACCAGTCCCATTACCAGTCCATTCTTCCCCATTTTCATTATAAGCCGCTGGAGTAATTATTAATTTTAAATTACTTGCATCTTCATCAATTGTTTCAGTAGAAACACTAACATTTATATATGCAGGTAATATTAGTTCAGCCTATAAATATAATTTTCCACAAATTTTATTTTTATAAATTGAATAATCTGTGTCATCTGGAGAATTATTATGTAAAATTCTAATAAAAGGAGTATGTGCTATAGCTTTTGCAGTTTCCCAAGCTATTGGAGATTGAGCAGATCCGTCATAAACATCAGAATATTTCTAAGTCATATCAATTAATTCGTTAGAAATATCTATACTAGTTCCATCAGAATTAATAATTAAAGCACGTAATCTTATATAGTTATAATTGTTTTCATAACTACAAGCCACATTATTATCATAAGTAATGACAAATTTATCACCTGTTCGAATAATTTCATCATTTTCTCCTATTAATAATACTCTATCTGTAGTATTTTTAATAAAACCTGCTTCAATAAAATCTGTTAAAAGTTTTAATCCAGTCTATGGAGTTCCAGAATCTTCCTAACTTAAATTTCTTTGAGGAGAAGGAAAACAGCCTATCTAACTTTCTCCTTTTAGTGGATTATATGAAGCTACATATACTATTCCCCCATGTTCTTTCATTCCTACTGGTACATATCCTTCAGGAAGTTGAGCCTAATCTACTTTAGCATTACCCATATCATTCTAAAGCACTAATTCATTACCATTCATAGTAACCATTGTAGCATTTAGTGCACCAGTAAGAGTATGATTATCTATTGCAATAGGATTAGTGTCTAAATTTAGTCCTTTATCAAACTAATTTGCTCCTTGTTGTCTCATATTAATTCATAATCATTATTAATTACTAAAATATCCTAAAACTTAAGTGGCTCTCTTTCTAAAAATAATTCAGCATCTTTAGTTTTAAAGTTCTCATTATAAAATGTAAATCCCATGTCAATTGGGTATGGAACTTTAAAAAAATATCTAAAATTACTTTCAGATAATGAACAATCTTCCCAAAGTTTATATAAAACAATATTACCAAAGTTATAATGTTTTCTTGGACGACCTCTTTTCTTTTTACTATTTACAAATTCCTTATAACGTTCATCACTTAAACCAAAATAATAATATCCATCCCAAGGAATTTTCTTACGATTATACATAACTCGTATCTTATTTCGTAATTTTATCTTATAGTAATTGAAATGTCCTAAAGAATCATTTCTAAGTATACCTATATAAAACCAAAATCCGGAATCTTTGATTAAAACATCACCACCATAAGTATTTACTAAATATAAAGATTTCCATCCAAAATTCAAAATTTTCTATAAATCTGAATCAGGAATTAATGGAAACTTTTCTTTTACAGATGAGTAATAATCTTTAATAGTCTTTACTATTTTTCCGTAATAAACTCTACCTTCATTTGTGTATTTAGTGATTCTTTCTTTTAATTCTTTATTAACATAAACCTATTTAGCCTTTGGAATATTACGATGGCCATACATATAGAATTGTAATTGATTAGCTATAAAGTTAGAATCTATGAAATCTACCTCCATAAATTTTCCATTTTTTCTAGCTTTTTTAAATTCTTCATCCCGATATGTATGCATCTGTAATGATGTCTTTCTTGATCCAGTTGGAAGCTAAAATTCAACATCATTATCAATTATATCATTAACTATTATTTTTACACATTCTCTGAAAACTTTATAACATAATCTTTTCTTATGATTATCTCCATAAAGTCGCTAAAGAGATACTCCATCAATTAAAAGATTCTATGATTTAAAGTTTTGAAATATTTCATCAAGTTTCCAAGCATATCCTAAAGCATAATTCATAAATTAAATAATAGGTTTTAAAGATTTATTAAATTGTTTACGATTCCAACTTGTTTTTGCATTTAGAATTTCATCCATCTAATTTTGATTTATATATTCTGGAGTCTTTGCTTGGTCACATTTAGTTATCCAATCTTGTTTAAGCATCTACACAGCTGCCATAATATTTTTATCCATTACCTATAAAGCTTCTTTATATTTCTAGGTATATGCAATATAGACAGCAATTGCATTAGCTTCTTTATCATTTATATCAGGTAAACCATTATCATCAAGTACTTCCCCTTTATATAACACTCCAACAAAACGATAAGGTTTATCAAAATATAAGGTATGACCAATCTATTCATACTTTAAAAACTTTCCTGGTTGATATAAAGGATCAGTGAACATTTTAGTTCTTTCAATATATTGTTCTATAGCAAAGCTATCTGGGTCACCATGCCAGTGTTTATTAGTTACATGTTCCCAATCTTCCCAAGCTCCACACACAGAGATTACATGCATAACATTACAAGGTAGTTCCAAACTTAATGTTTTTGGATCCACACTTCCAAAATATCTATAAGTTCTACAATTTTTATTACCTATATGATTATAAGCAATAAGAGCCAATTCTTCAAATTTATCTTCTGGCATATCAATTCCATATAGCTCATTTGCCAGATATTGTGCGTAATGTATATCCATTATACGTATTTTTGGTCATTAGGTAAATTAGGCATATGTAACTAACGATAGTAGTTAACTTTCTGCTACACTAATCTATTTTTTACTTCAATATCTATAAAACTATAGTTTTCTGGTTCTTCTGAAGACTCACAACAATTATATCCTTCTAATTGACGTAAATCTTTAAACACTCCAACAACAGAAATAACTTTAAGTAAAGGTGCATTAAATATATATCCATCATACATATTATTTTCATTTGGTGTAGGATCAATATATACATAAGGCTTATCTTTACCTCTTTTTCTATATTTCTAATATTTTTGTTGAAAGTCTGCACTTACATAAAAAGTAAAAGGATTTTGTCTATCAACTGAACCAATATAAGCTATAGCCGCAGTTCCGAATCCATTTATAATTTGAGGAATTTCGAAATGTGCATTAGGTGTTTTATATCCTGGTTTACAAATTGGACAACGTTCTAGATCTTTACAATCTACAGGAATACAATTAATTGCAACTAAAAGATCTTTTAAAGGTAATATTCCTTTTAATTGATATTCTTTAATAATTTGTAATCTTAAAGCAACAATTTCATCTTCAATTTGTTCCTAAGATAATGAAAGATTATGATGTAGACCAGCTAATCCAGAATAAACATCATTTATAACAGCAGATGCTAATTTTGTATACATACTTATAAATAAAAAAGGAGGCAGAGGCTTTTAATGAGCCCTTGCCTCCTATTATTAATATAATTTTTAAATCTATCAGATTAATTTACCAGCAACTTCAGTAGTTCCAATTGTAGAATTTGTTAAAGCTGATTCAAAAGCTGAAACAGCATCAGCTTCTACATAGAATACGTGAACTGTACGAGAAGTAGCAACTCCACCAAGTGCAGTTTGCTGTAAAACACCACGATCTGAAGTATACTGGATTGTGTACTGTGTATAATGACCATTTGGCATTGGTTTATCATCATTTGGTTCTCCGCCAAAGACATCACCTTCAGCAATTCCTTGCCATCTACGATTTGCATCGGTAGGAAGACGTAAGTCTTTTACAATATGAGCAAAATCTCCAAATGCTTCATTTCCGTTATTAACAGTGACTGTACCACCTGTTGCAGCAATAAATTCTTCGTGAGTTGGTAAACTTGTAGAACCATTTACAACATTTCCAGCTGTGTCAACAGTTTTTAGAACTTCTAGTTTAACTCCGCTGTTAGCATCTTGATCCATAAAAATTTCCCACTGATCGCAAGCTTCAATTACTAAATTTTTAGGATCACCTTGAGCTGCTCCAGCAACACTTGAGAAATTAACTAAATCATAGCCATATTGTGCTAGCATATATTTTTTAGCACGGCTTACGATTGCATCTGCATCATCACCATTAGTTCCAATAGTGAATTCAACATATAAAGGTCTTCCTTTAAATGTCCAATTATTATAGAAATAAGGATTATTATTATTTCTTAATCTAATGTACATTGCAATACGATAAATACCATCTGTAGTAGGTAACACAATAGTTGCTTTAGCTTTAGTTGCAGCTACATAAGGTTGTTTCTTAATTAATTTTGCACTATGGATAGTGCCATCATTATAAAACTCTGGTCCGAATTTTACACGGAAAAGTGTTTTAGTTGCGTCTGCCTAAACGCTGCTGCCATCATTAACGATAGTTGTTGTTGTGAAATTTAACATAATTTTTTAGTTTTTAAAATTATTTCTCTGTCGGTGCCTGAGCTGGGTTAGCAATCGACATTGAAATTGGAACATGTGATTGTAATCTTGGATCACTTGAATTTTCCATAATTAAATGGGTCAGCTCATTTATTATCTCTTGACAAACATAATCTGGAAATTCCATCATTTGTGATGTATCTTCAGTTAAGTCTATCTACTCTTGTGTTAAACGTAAATGTTGTGGAGCTTTAATATAGTCGATATAGATACTCTTTAAATCGAATATACTATCGTCCTTTCCTGTTCTAATTTCAATTCTTACTTTTGAAGTATTTGCTAAACGTTGAGCAGTTGGTTTTTCAACTAATGAAGTAGGAGTACTGTCATCAAGTTTAAATGTTCTTGATAAGTTAGAATTTCCTTCCTGATTAGTTACATAGGGGTCGTTGTCTTTTATATAATAATCAGTGTTTTCAGCCCATTCTGTTGGCTATGGGTCACATTCTATATAAGTAGTACCAGATTTAGTATAGTAAGTTTCATTTGTATCTGGGGTAGTAACAACCGTCTAATTGACTAAACTATATTCAGAAGGAGTTACTTCGTATTTATCCTTATTCATATCAGTACCTTCACCTGTACTTGAATTATAAGGATTAGTAGGAACAACTTCATCAACGTTTACATTATGAAGATAGTAATAAGGTTTTTTATATGAAGGTTTCATATAGAAATTATTAATAATCTATCCCCATAAATCAGCAGTTAAACGCGTAGCTCCAAATTGGACATATGTATTTGGATCATAGCATTTAAACTATTTTTTTACTTTATAATTACAAATGCAATTAAGTAAGTGTAAATAATCAGCAGGAAGAAAAGCTTCATAAGTAGCTCCATATAGAGAATTTTGGGATATTACATCACCACTTATATTATTACCATATTTTGTAGTTTTAGTAACATTTAATACAGTAGTTGATTTTAATACTCTTAAATCATCTGTGGACTACTGATTTACATCATATACGTTATATTTTTTATTAATATACTGATTTATAGCTTTATTAGCAAGATAATTAAAATCTTCAAGCAACATTGATGGAGCTTGAACTTTATTTAACTCTACTAAAACACCTTCATATACCTATCTTAGGGTCATTGCTATATCGTTTTATGTTAGTAAATCACTTTTCTTTATTTTCTTCTTTATCATCTTTATACATATCTGGATATGTATCTCGCTTGATAAGTTCGAGTATTTTTTTATTTTTAGGATCTTTCATCCATGTTATAACTGCATCATCTGTAGTTCCAAGAACTATATTATCTGCATACATATAAAGTTTATTTTTAACATAGATGACTCTTTTATCCTTTGCTTCTATAAACAGCAATCTCAACGAAGTATCACTACCAACGTATGCTGTAATAATTTTATCTGGATCAGACTCAGCTACAGAAGTTAGGTAATCAGTAACATCAGCATCACTAGTACCTTTCATATTTTTTCCAAGTAAACGGCAAATAAGAAGTCTACCTTCTGCACCTCGTTTGTCGTCATAAATAAAGTTAAGAGCTTGACGGTATTTATCTTTCTTAGAAATACGACGATTAGCTTCTTCTTCTGGTTTATAAACATAAAGTTCAGCACGTCCATATCTAGGAGTTGGGTTACTCCACCCCATTGTACCATCAATTAAATAATTCCCTTGAGCATCTTTAGCATCTCTAGAAGGAGCAATAAATGGACAGTTTTTAATAGCTTCCCATTGACGTGATTCAATTTCATCTTTAAGATTGAAGGTTTTTCCATCTTCAATTACAAAAACCGCAGTTTCTGGAATAAAATATTTACCACTATTGCGTTCCTCATCTGTTAAAATCATATCACCCATAGAATTAACTCTTTTCACAAATTCTGGAAACTATCCAGTCCTTGGATTTCTACAGGGTTGGATAAAGTATTTTTGACCAACCTTGCCAAAAACACTTCTCAAAATAATAATATCATTTGTTGAAATTGCCATATTTACATTAACATAAAATAAAAAGGGAGCTGAGGCGTAGTCAGCCCCCTTTATCCTAAAAATTTATTTAATTTAATTTTTTAATCTCAAATTTCTTGGCAGATAAAGCTGCGGTATGGGTTAAATACTGCAATACCAGCATATCCGTGTAAAACAAGTTTACTACCAGCAACTGGAGTTGCAACTGGGCCTGACTGACCACCATTTAATCCACCAACACCAGCAATAGAGTTGCTAACAAATTCTTTTCCTTTAAGAGAGAACTGAGCAATTGCGGGTTGATTGTTAGCTTCATCAGCTGTTAAGTCAACACAAATCATATAACCTTTATCGTTACCAAATTCACGTGAAAGTGCACGGTCAACACTGAAAGTAATCTGATTACCAGCGATTAAATAAGTATCGTAAGTAGCACCTACGCTTACATATCCATTAGCTGATTTTGACCACATATAAGCTCCATCAGTATGGAAGCGAGCAAGATAATCTCCAAGAACGATTTGTACATCATTCCATGCTTTTTCGTTAACGCAGAAATGGTATTTATTACCAGTAACTTTGTTAGCTTTTTCATTCATAGTACGAATGATTGTGTTGAATAATTCAAGAGTCATTCTACTATAAGCATATTTAGAAGCAAAACGTTCGATTTGAGGTACAAGACCATCACCAATTGTAATTCCACGTCCAGTATCTGGGTCTACAATAGTAGGTTTACCAGTTTTAGGATTGATATTACATTTATTGAAAAGTAAACCTTGAGCTCTTGAGAACATAAAATTGTCAAGAAGTTTCTTTTCAACAGTGTCCATATGATAAATAGATTCAGTTAAATTATTTTTATCTTTACCCTGTCCGATTTTGATAAATACATCTTCAAGAAGTTTGTATTGTTCTGAATAACTAATATCATTACGGAAAAGAGTTAGATAATTTCTATGTTTACTAACTGAACTCTGTTCTTTTGTATATCCTTCTTCTGATAACTCAGGGTGAGCATTAGATTGGAATCTACAAGTCATACCAGCTTTACAAGCGGTAAGATCAAGAGTAGTATCATAAGAATTATCAATTAAACGTACCTAAACTTCCCAGCAGTTATCAGCCTTACGAATAGGACGGCTAACAACGATACATTGCTAACGGCTTTCGTCAATCTTGAAGATGTCATACTTCTCGAAATAACGCTCTGTGAACTTCATTGTAATTTCTGTTCCGTCAGCACCAGTCTCTATAACATCCTCAGCAAAAGGAATACGTTTAATATAAGAATCCTCAATTTCCCATTCAAAATACATTGAATCAATAGCTTGGAACTTATTAGCTTTCTTTTCATCGTTGTAGTAAATGTTAGCTAATGAACGAGTTAAAAAGTCAGCTGTTAAATCTGTATTCATACGTGATACAACGCCTAACATATGAGGTTTACTTCCTAAAAATTTGTAAAAGTCTTCATATGTATGAGTTTCACTCATTGTAGGGCGATTAGTAACAAAATTTGCAACAATCATAACTAAATTTTATTTTTAAATTAACTAATAAATATTTTATTAACCATAGATATCATCTATAGATGTCGCGCCAGGGTTACCTCCTGTATTCTATGGTCTATAAACAACTTTACCAGAAGATTTTTTACCATCTTCTAGACCTTTTTGATAACTAATCTGTTTTTGGTTCTTTATTTCGTTTACAAAATATTCAGAAATACTGTTAAGAGCATCGCGTCCTTTAAGAGTCCACCAAGCCATTTCGACAAGTGTTTTTGGATCATTTAATGCTTTTCCAAAATAACTCATTCCAGAATCATCTATATCTAAAATAAAGGAAGCAATGTCTTCCATGTCTTCAACTTCTAAATTCAAATCTAAATCTCCGACCTTATTAAGTGATTGAATACTGGCTAGAACAGAATCTTTAAATTGATTAAATTGTTCATTTTGTGTTTGCTGTTGTTCAGCCAACATTTGTTGTTTGTATTGCTCTTCTTGTTCTTTTAGAGCTTTTCTCATACCAGCAACTCTTCTTTCGAAGAGTGGATCTTCTTTAGCTTTATTTAAGGCAGATTTAATTTCTTCTTCAGAAGCATCTTCAATCTTGTCTTGTAAATCTAGCATAAAAATTTCATCATCACTTAAATCATCTATTGAATATTGTGGAGCATTTTGTAAATACTCAGCATAATCTTGAGCTGCTTTTTGTCGAATTGTATTTATATATTGTGTAGGAGATAATTTACTTGCTCTAAGTTCATTAATGAACATAATTTCATCATCTGATAAATCACGCTCTGGCTCATTTCCAGAAGTAGTAAGAATATTCATCTTTTCTTCAAAAGATAATTCACTCCAAGACTTATCTTTTACAATTCCATCATCATCTTCAAATTTAATATGTTCTGGATCACTAATTCCATTATATTTTAAGAAACTAGTAATAACATCTTCTTTACCATTATCCTAACCTCCGTTATTATTATTTGGATTTGTATCAGAGTTTGGATTTGGGTTTTGAGGATTTGGTTCAGGTGGATTTCCACCATCATTACCATTCTCAGAAGGATTGTTCACCTAAGGATTTGGCTCATTTCCTTCGATTGGTTCAAAATCAATTTCGTCAAAATTCATATTACATTAATTCATTTAAGTTAAACATAAGTATCATCTACTTAGTCTATTATAACTAATATTTAAAATAATTCAAAGTATTTTATATGAAAATTAATTAAAAATTAACTTTAACTCTAAATTTTTGGTGCATAACTAATCTGAATATTTAGATCTCCAAGTCTATAGTTAGTTGTAGTAGATAAATAATATAAATCAATTCTAATTGAATAGATTAAATCTATAATTTCCTAATCTTCATCAGCTTCAGATAATGTGTTTTGTGTATTATCATCAGGCTAATCATTATCATCCCATGAAAAAAGTACAGGATCTGTATCTAGAGTAACACCACTACTTTTGACTAATATTCCTACATTTGTTGTTTGATCCAAAAAATTATGTACTTTAGCAAAACTTGGAAAAATTGGTTTCTATCCCCTTTCTATAGATCCTGACGTATTTAAAAATTTAACTTCTGATATTCCATTTAAATTAATTGATAACTAATCTTTGCTAAATCCAAATTTATTAAATATACTGTTCCAATCTTTTCCAAATATTATTACAATTCTATCATTTTTTACAGTCACATATAAATCATTTTGTTTATAATATAATATAGGGATTGTTCCGGATATATTATTATAAAAATCAAATAAATCTAACAACTTATCTGGATTATAATAACATAATAATTTTTTATTCAAATTGTTATTTGTTAAATTTTTATAAATAAGTGTATTTCCTTTAAAATTATAAGTATCATATACACCACTGAAAGTAGATCCAGTAAATACAAGCTAATTTGATAATAGAGTACCGTTTAATATTGGAATATATCTATTCATACTGTAATTAGAAAGTGTATTTAATGATATTCCTTTTGAAAAAGATATTCCACTTCCTTCAGATAATAAATCAAAGTTAATAGAAGAATTATTTTCTTCATCAGATACTAAGTATACTCCAAAATAATTATTACTATTAACTCCAATTCCTAAACCATTTCCCTATAAATTAGTTTGTAAATTATTATTTCTTAAAGTAATTACATACTTAGATAATGCTACTGTCCCAGTAACACTATAACTATCAGGGGCATTTGTTGGATTCCAAGCACTAAGATCAGTGCTTTGTGTGATGGCAGGAGTACTACTCTACGTTGGATTATAGAGATTATCTGTATCCAAATAATTATCTATACTAATAGTTTGCTAATCTATAGTACTTCCTGGTTCTACTATTCCAGGAGATGTATGAGTAGTTGGTATATAATCTTTAATATTATAATTATTATCAATCTGTATTAAAGCAACATATTCTAAATAATATGTTATATCATCATTATGATAATTTGTAATATTTATTGAATTATTTTGATATTTCTCTCCAGACAAAGTAGTGATTTTCTCAGAATCTAGTAACCCTATTTCTTTTGCATTATTATTATTTATTATAGCTTGTTTATCTCTTTTAATAATACAATTTTGTTGAGATATCCATTTATGATTAAGATAATGATTCACCGTATCTGTTTCTCCTCTAGCAGTCGTTTCCCAAGTTATTCTAAAACCAGATATTAAAGTTATATATCCAGAAAAAGTTTCAAATGTATCATTAATACCTATATTACCTCTATATGCAATATCATGTAATGTTAATGATACTAATGAATCACTTAATGTAATATATTTACTCTAATTGTTAGATAATGTAAATTGTGCAATTCTTTTAATAAATTTTCTACTATCTAACAATTCTTCATTTTGAAAATATGTGTGATAATTTGGAGAATATACATAATTATAAACAGGATTACCTCCTAAAGAATATCTAACCGCATTAACTTGACTTACAGAGGATGGATTCGTAATAATATTTCCCTATGCATCTTTTAAATTTCTATTTAATATTACATTCTAAAATTGCACAGAAATTGGACTACTATTTGTTGCATCAAATTCAATTTTTCCTTCCTCAATATTATTGTTATATGCGTGCTAACTATCTAACTAATAGTTATATATTGGACTCTCATCTTTTGTATAGTTACCAATACTAGATATTTTAGTTTTTATTGTCTATTCCTTTTTAAAATATATAGCAGGATAATTTACATTTTCTACTTGTCTATGTCCTTTATTATCAGTTAAATGGATGGATTGCTAATCATCCCCAATTGTTGCTTCTTTTAAATCCATACCTTGTGCAGTAATTTTACCAGTAGTTCCAGACACTACAACAAATGGAGCAGATTTATCTATCTAACTTGTAGATTGATTTAATACAGGATAATTACTATCAGAAATAGGTTCAGTAACATCAAAATCTGGATTTTTCACAAATCCATCTGTATCAAATGCTATTAGATTTTTTGTTTCTATATAATCAGAATTAAACTTACCATCTTTAAACATACCTGCTGTAACTACTCTTTGTACAGCATAATAATCACCAGAATCAGAGTCTGAAATCATTGCTCCATTATTATATATATAAAATACATTTCTAGGAGCTTCATAATAATTATTAAATAGATATGATTCATCAGTAGTAATGTCTATAATTGAATTAGATGGATGAAATACAGAAGATCCAATATCTGTTTTCTTAAAATCAACATATTTTAAATATTGATTACTACTTTGTCCATTTACTCTATCAATATATTTTTTATAGGATAAATTAGAAAGAAATGATTGCTAAACATATCTTACTACAAAGTCTAAATTTGAATAATCATTAGGAATATATATTTTATTTGAATATGTCCAACTTGTTGGAGAAGTTTTTGCACAAATCATTTCATAATATGTAATACCATTTACAATAACTGATTTGTTTGTATTAAACCAAATCTTATTACCTTGTAATAGAATTTCCTCATCACCATCACCAACAGTAGAAGGATCAATTTCTCCATCTGCATTATAAACAGCATCAGGATTCATTAATACAATGCCAGCATTTCCCAATGCCCATAAAGAGTAATCTCTTCCTAATTTTAATATTACATTATTATTTGTAGCAATAGCCCCAGTATAATTTGCTTCAGTGATTATACTATTAGCTTCAATTGTTGCTCTGATAGAAGAGTCTAATGAATTTAAAAATCGTTCAATTTCTTTAATATTTCCATTAGCTAATAAAATATCTTTATTAATGTCAACTAATGAACGACCATTATTAAGATAAAAATTTCCAGTTAAATAAACACTCTCTCCATACAATCCATACCCTCTTGGTTGATTTGTCCCAAAAGTATAATTATGGATTCCAGTAAGATTACCCATTCTTACTTTAGTATTTGGAACAATATCTGCTACATATAATGTATTACTCTGTGAATCTACTCCTTTAACTACTACTTCATCATACTAATTAGTTAATAGTAAACATCCACATTTTAATTCAGATTCTTCACCAGTATTTACATCTATACTTCCTGGTAAATAATACTAATTATTTTGTATTCTAGTATATAAGGAATTATTTACAAAGTATAATTCAAATCCTTGTTGTATTGTATTTTTTCTATATGTAAACTATACACTAAATTTTAAATATTTAGGATTTGTTATATTTAATGTAGATAATAAATTTATAGACTAACTATATGTTAAATTTATGTTATTTGTAATTAGTACTTCTTCATCATAATAAGAATAAGTTAGTAATGTCTATAATATTTCACTAGCGGGAATAATTTCAGACTAAGCTCCTTTAATTCTAGTTAATTTAGGTAATAAATTAATAGTAGGATTTAATAATGAAGCTGCATTATAATTAATTATGATTGTATCAGTATTAGATAATCTAAATGAAATATCATCAGCATTATTAATACTAGTATTATTATTTATAATAGATAGTAATGTATAATAATATGATCTATCTATACCAGTAGTAGTAATATCAGTTAGTGGTTTAGTAACAGTATATTGAAAAC
>Ga0255059_10000112_pt1 | contig 15028 bp, 7 predicted proteins | sample 176RNAGHGlowgp2_FD_183551 | JGI IMG/M metagenome (GOLD analysis project Ga0255059, IMG submission 183551) | Metatranscriptome of sheep rumen microbial communities from Palmerston North, Manawatu-Wanganui, New Zealand - 1766 RNA GHGlow gp2... | ecosystem: Host-associated > Mammals > Digestive...
CAAAAGTATAAAACAAAACCAATTCAAGACGCATGGAAAAGAGAGCACTATTATTAATAGGTGTGGCTTTGATGACACTCGCGCTGAGTGCGGCAAAGAAGACCCAACCTGTTGCTCAGATTCAGGAGGTGTCCTTCACCCAGGTTCACCTCAATGATGGCTTTTGGTCACCCCGCATCGAGGTAAACCGCACGGTCAGTATTCCCTCCGCCTTTCATGAGTGTGAGGTGAATGGCCGCTTCGACAATTTCGCATTGGCAGCTGGACTTATCAAGGGAGAACACAAGGGCGATTTCTCGTTCGATGATACTGATCCTTATAAGGTGATCGAGGGTGCCAGTTATTCGCTTGCAGTTCACTACGATGGCAAGCTCGACCACTATCTCGACTCAGTGATTAATATCATTGCCCAGGCTCAGGAACCCGATGGCTACCTGACAACTTGTGTTACAAATAAATGTACGCGCCTGAGCGGTTGGTGGGGTACCCATAAGTGGGAGAAGATCAATTCGCATGAACTCTACAACTCTGGTCATCTCATCGAGAGCGCCGTTGCCCACTATCGTGCTACGGGCAAGAAGACCTTCCTCAACGTGGCCATTAAGAATGCGGATCTCGTGTGCAAGACTTTCGGCCCTAACGAGGGGCAGATTCATCGTCCAGGTGGACATCCCATCATCGAGATGGCTCTCTGCAAGTTGTATAAGGTAACAGGCGACAAGAAATACCTCGAAGGTGCCAAGTATTTCGTCGATGAGACAGGGCGTTGCACAGATGGCCACAAGCCCAGCGAGTATTCTCAGGATCACATGCCCATCCTGCAACAAGAGGAGATCGTGGGGCATGCCGTGCGTGCAGGCTATCTCTATTCTGGTGTAGCCGATGTGGCTGCCCTCACAGGTGATAAGGCTTACTTCGAGGCTTTGGAGCGTATCTGGGAGAATATGTCGAGCAAAAAACTCTTTATCACTGGTGGTATCGGTAGCCGTCCACAGGGCGAGGGCTTCGGACCTGACTATGAACTGAACAACCATACGGCTTATTGCGAGACCTGCGCCGCCATCGCCAACGTGTACTGGAACTACCGCATGTTCCTCGCCACTGGCGAGTCGAAGTATATTGACGTGTGCGAGCGTGCATTATATAATAATGTGTTGAGTGGTGTCTCACTGAGTGGTGATAAGTTCTTCTATGATAATCCTTTGGAAAGCGACGGTGAGCACGAGCGCCAGAAATGGTTCGGATGTGCCTGCTGTCCAGGAAATATCACTCGTTTCGTGGCTTCCGTTCCTGGTTATATCTATGCCCAGCAAGGGAAGGATATCTTTGTGAACCTTTATGTTCAGGGCAAGGCCAAGATCGGTAACGTGGAATTGGAGCAGACCACCGACTATCCCTGGGACGGCAAAATCCGCGTTAAGGTGACAAAGGGTAGTGGTAAGTTTGCCATCAAACTCCGCATCCCTTCCTGGTTGAAGACCTCGCCCACGAACAATGACCTTTATCAGTATCAGGACAAGGCCAAGACCTATAGCGTCAGTGTGAACGGGCAGGCATTATATCCAGAGAACCGTGACTATATCACTCTGAACCGCAGTTGGAAGAAGGGCGACGTCATCGAACTCAACTTCCCGATGGACGTGCGCCGCATCGTGGCTAACGACAATGCAGAGGACGATTGCGGTAAGGTGGCTTTTGAACGTGGTCCTATCGTGTTCTGTCTTGAAGGCAACGATCAGGCTGATGGCAAGGTGTTTAATAAGTACATCCTCAATACCTCCAGCATCCAGGCACATTTCGAGAATGATCTGCTCAATGGCGTTATGGTGCTTGAGGGCGATGCCAAAGAACTCCAGCAGAATGGTGATGTCAAGGACGTAAAGTTCCGTGCCATCCCTTATAGCACCTGGAACAATCGTGGTCCTCAGCAGATGGAGATATGGATAGCCAACACCCCAACTCAGGCCGTAGCTACTCCAATGCCAACGATAGCCTCGAGGGCACAGACTTTCTGCAATCGCGGTCCTATCCAGAACGATGCCCCTGAGACAGCCCCTGTGGATTCTTGGGCTGGTGGTACCAACGACCAATGGGAGCCCAAACGCTCTTCTGATACCTCGAAGCCCTACCACTACTGGTGGCTGAAGCAGGGTACGACTGAGGCTATCACCTACCAGTTCGACAAAGAATATGAAGTCTCGAATGTCCAGGTCTACTGGCTCGACTTCGATCATTATGACGGGAACTTCCGTACACCAGAGTCTTGGAGTCTTTACTATAAGGATCAGAAAGGCGAATGGCAGGAAGTGGCAGATCACAGCCCGTACACTGTTAGCAAGGATTGCTACAATAGCGTTGACTTCGCCCCTGTAAAGACAACAGGTCTGAAGATTCTCGCCAAACTCCAGAAAGGCGAGTCAGGTGGTGTGCTTGAATGGAAAGTAAACAAATAATTAATAAGTAAATCAAAATTTAAACCTAAAAAACAAATTGGTATGAAGAAACATTTCTTATGTTTGCTTTTGCTGGGCGGCGCTCTTGGCGCACAGGCCACAGAAAGCACTTCTCCATCCGTTGCTGAGGTCACTCAGCAAGGAGTTTTAGTGAAGGGTGTTGTCAAGGACGCCAAGGGCGAGCCGATCATCGGCGCCACGGTGACTGAGAAGGGCACCAAGAACGCAACGGTTACCGACTTCGACGGTAACTACTCTCTCAGAGTTGCTAACCGCAATGCAACCCTCGTCGTCAGTTACATCGGCTTTACCTCGCAGGAGATCAAGGCTGGCGGTGACGTGACACTCCAGGAAGACAATGCCCTCTTGAACGAGGTGGTCGTCATCGGTTACGGCACCCAGCGCAAGGGCGATGTCACCTCTGCCGTAGCCTCCGTGAAGGCCGAGGACTTCAACGCCGGTAAGATCGGCGACGCTGCCGAACTGGTGAAAGGTAAGATTGCCGGTCTGACGGTGGTCAACGCCAGCGGTAGTCCTACTGCCACCTCCAGCATCCGTCTGCGTGGTATCACGACCCTCGTGGGCAGCCTTACACCGCTCATCCTGGTGGATGGCATCGAGGGCAACCTGACCACTGTGGCTCCTGAGAACATCGCCTCTATCGACGTGCTGAAGGATGCCTCTGCAGCCGCTATCTATGGTACGCGCGGTGCTAACGGTGTGATTATCATCACCACCAAGACAGGCAAGCGCGACACACCTGCCTCTGTCACCTATAATGGCTATGTCACCTTCTCGAAGTGGGGCAAGAAAGCCGACTTTATGGACACCCACGACGTCATCTACGGCAAGACAGCCCAGGAGTATCTCGGCTACGACACCGACTGGCTGAAGGGCATCTCGCGCAAGGCCGGCTTCAAGCACAACCACGACCTGCACATCAGCGGCGGCACGAAGAACGCCACCTACTCGGCCAACGTGAGCTACGCCAAGGAGGAGGGTATCATCCGCAATACCGACAACGAGAACTTCAAGATGCAGCTCGACTACACCCAGTTTGTGTGGAGCGACATTCTGAAGTTTAATGTCAATGCCCTCGTTACCCGTCAGAAGTACACCAACACCGACGCCGACTACGCCTATCGTCAGGCCGTCATCCACAACCCATCGGAGCCGGTCTATAACCCCGACGGCAGCTACTACGAGAACTTCAACAAACTGCAGTACTACAACCCCATTGAGCTGCAGAACGAGGCCTTCGGCAATACCCGCGTCCGCTTCTCTCAGCTGGTGGGCAACGTCACCGTGGAGCCTATCAAGGGCTGGAAGACCAACCTGATGCTCTCTTGGGGCGAGACCTCTGCCGACGGTGAGAACTGGACTTCGCCCACGCACTACTCGATCGTGCGCCAGGGCTACAACGGCTCTGCCGGCAAGAACTCGGACTACAGCGTCAAGAAGAACCTCGAACTGACCTCGCGCTATGATGCCCAGTGGAACGACCACCGCTTCAACGCCATCGTGGGCTACAGCTATCTCTATAATGAGTACGACGGCTTCAATGCCTCTAACACCGACTTCTCTACCACGGCCTTCCTCTGGAACAACCTGGGCAACGGCTCGTTCCTGACAGACAAGGACCATCACGCCTCGATGGGCAGCTACAGGAATGACAACAAGCTCGTGGGCTTCTTCGGACGTGTCAGCTACGGCTATGCCGACCGCTACAACGCACTCGTCAGCATTCGTCATGAGGGCTCTTCCAAGTTCGGTGATAACCACAAGTGGGCCACCTTCCCCTCTGTCTCCCTCGGCTGGAACATCATGAACGAGGCATTCATGAAGGACACCCGCAACTGGCTCAGCAACCTGCGCCTCCGCGTGGGCTACGGTGTGACGGGTATCACCCCCAGTGACTCTTATCTGGCACAGAACATTTACAAATTTGCTGACTATGGCGACGTGATGTCGATGGACGGCAAATGGATCAAGACCCTCGAGGTGGGCCAGAACCCCAACCCCGACCTGAAGTGGGAGGTGACCAAGGAGTGGAACTTCGGTCTCGACTACGGTTTCCTGAATGACCGCATCCACGGTTCGCTCGACTTCTATATCAAGACCACCAACGACCTGCTCTTCTGGTACAACGTGCCGATGCCGCCAAACCTCTACAGCCAGACGCTGGTGAACGTGGGCGACATGCGCAATACTGGTATTGAGCTGATGATCGAGGCCATCCCTGTGCAGACGAAGGACTTCGAGTGGACCACCACCTTCACGGGTTCGCACAACACCAACAAGCTGCTCAATCTGAGCAACGACCTCTATGAGACCGACAACTTCCAGGAACTTTGGCCATCGGCTGGCAGTTGGGATCCCATCTCTACCACCACGCACTGCATGGAGGTGGGCAGCACGCTGGGCGATTTCTGGGGCCTGAAGTTCGTGGGCTACGACAAGGACGGCTTCGCCCTCGTGGAGGCCAGCGACGGCAACGGCGGCTGGACCGTGAAGCAGTTCAACGCCAAACTGAACGTACAGGAGAATCGCCAGCGCCTGGGCAACGGCTCGCCGAAGTTCATCCTCGGTTGGGGCAACACCTTCCGCTACAAGGACTTCGACCTCTCGATGCAGTTCACCAGCCAGCTCGGCTATAAGATCCTGAACGCACAGCGCGCTTTCTACGAGAACAACTCAATCGCCTACAACCGCCTGAAGAGCGCTGCCGACCTGCACCCCGCCATCAATACCGACGGCACCCCGTATATCGACCCCGAGACAGGCAGTCAGAAGATGGTGGCCCTCTCCACCTCGATGGGACAGGGTATCTGGAGCGACCACTTAGAGAACGGCGACTTCCTGAAACTGAGCAACATCACGCTGGGCTACACCTATACCACCAAGGGCGCACTGAGCAAGTATATCAAGAAGGCACGCATCTATGCCAACGCCACCAACCTCTTCTGCATCACGGGCTACACGGGACTCGATCCTGAGGTTGACAACAACTTCATGACGCCTGGTCTGGACTACCGCGACAAGTATCCTACCACCCGCAGCTATACCGTCGGACTTTCACTTAACTTCTAAAAACGAGACAGCAATATGAAAAAGATATTCAACAAGGTACTGATTGCCTTTGCAGCAGGAAGCATCAGCCTTTCATCGTGTACGGATCTTGACGAGACGCTCTACGACCGCCTCAATGAGACCAACATCGACCTCTCCAACGAGACCGACCTCTCTCTGCTGCTCGGCGCTGCCACCGCTCAGTATCGCTATCTGGTGGAAGACTGGTTCGGCATGTATCACCTGCTCGAGGAATCGACAGACCAGTATATGGTGCCCGCCCGCGTCGGTGTGGGCTGGGGTGATGCCTATATCAACCTGCACAAGCACAACTGGGGTCCCTCTGTGGATCAGATCTACAACCCCTGGCAGATTGCCTATCGCGGCATCGGCTATGCCAACAAGGTGATCGACGCCATCGACCCGGCGAACCCCTCTACACAGCAGAGTCTGGCCCACGCCCGTTTCTTCCGTGCGATGTTCTACTATCACCTCTTTGATATGTTCCGCAACGTGCCCCTGCAGACCACGCAGAATGTGGAGGCTGGCTATCTGCCGCAGCAGGTGACCCCCGAGGAGATGTACAACTTCCTCGTCACGGAGTTCACAGAGGCCAAGGCCGGTATCGGCGATGACGATATGTATGGCTATGGCAACAAGTACGCCTGCTCGATGGCCCTCGCCAAGCTCTATCTGAACAAGAACGTCTATCTGGGCACCAGCGATAACGACGGCTACGAGAAATGTCTGGCCGAGGTGGAGAGCATCATCAACAGCGGCAAGTACAGCCTCGCCGCCAACTACAAGGACTGTTTCAAGGAGGACCTCACGGGCAATCCCGAGATTATCTTCGTCATCCCTGGCGACCGTACCCATACCGTGCAGTTCGGTCTGCAGAGCTACTGCTTCCCGCAGTCGGGTATCGAGGCCTACGGCTCTACCGCTCCCGGCTATAACGGCAGCTGTGGTATCCCGCAGTGGATCCGCACCTACGATGCAGCCGACGGTCGTCTGGCCGACACTTGGGCTGGCGGTCCGCAGTATCACGCCCTGAAGCAGGGTGAGACCTATATCCCCAATGGCGACAAGGACAACCCCATCATGTTCGAGGCTGACGACTGGACGGGTACGGGTATCCTGACCTACAACCTGAACGTACACTCCATCGACAAGCCCGGTGCCTACCAGCAGGAAGGCTATCGCCTGCACAAGTATGAGATTGTGGGCGGCACCGACGACGGTACGACCTCCGACGACTTCGCCGTGTTCCGCTATGCCGACGCACTGATGATGAAGGCCGAGTGCCTGCTCCGCTTAGGTCGCGACAAGGAGACCGCTGCCCAACTCGTCACACAGGTTCGCCAGCGCAGCTTCGGCGCCAACGTGGCCAAGGCTACCCGCACGGTGGCTGACCTCGAAGGCGGCTCTGTCTATCAGTATGGTCACGATGAATACACCGTGCCCGAGGATGCCACCTCCGGCTACACCGACTGGAGCAACCACATCACGACCTTTGAGGGCGGTTCCGACATCGAACTGGGCGGTCTGCTCGACGACCTCGGATGGGAGTTCTGCTGTGAGCTGCACCGTCGTCAGGACCTGATCCGCTTCAAGATGAAGGACGGGCGTAGCGTATGGAACGGTAAGTCGTGGTTCTGCAAGGATGCCACCTCGGAGACCACCTACACCATCTTCTCTATCCCCAACGAGGCGATGAAGGCCAATATCTCCCTGAAACAGAATCCAGGATATTCTGGTGCGAACTGATTGAAAGGTAAAAAAGTAAAAAAGTAAAAAGTAAAAGATATGAAAAAGTTATCATATATCCTGAGCGGACTGCTGATTGCCGGCTCTTCGGCCTTCTTCAGCAGCTGCGGAGACAACAAAGATTTCTGGGGACCTCACACCCTGACGGATGATGAGATTGCCGAGATGGAGCGTCAGGAGGAGATCAAGCGACAGCAGCGTGAGCGCATCGATGCCGACCTGATCCTGAACTATACCGTAGAGTTTTTCATCAGTGGCAACTCCTATGACGGTGGCGACGTGAAGATTGATATGGACAAGATTGCCAGCGAGTTCGGTATCTCAAAGGATGCCTTAGGAACAGCGCTCAACGGAGACGGCGGTGCAGACGTGACAGGCTTTGCTATCGAGGGCTCTACCCATGCCGACAATATGACCTCCTCCAACTCTGGTGCCTACTGGGGTCACTGGTGGGACAAGGACGGCAACGTGAAGAACTGGGGCGACGAGGCCATGGTCTTCGCAGAGTTCGAATACACTGAAGGTGGTGAAGGCATCTTCCACATAGGTCAGTATCCCGGCCACCTCGTAGCCGATCAGGAGGTGAAGTTCATCGAGGCCCTGAAGTATCAGGACAAGCGTGTAGCCATCGTCATCACGGCCATTGGTCGTGAGCGAGGCGAGGTGAAGGCCACGGTTGTCGCTTCCAACAAACTGACGCTCGAGACTGCTCCTAACGATACTTACGCTACCGTTGCTGTTGAGGGCTTCGATGCCGATGCTGCTCTCTCTGCTCTCGGAGCAGGCTCATGGGCTGATGTAGCATGGGTTTGCACCAATGCCGACGGTTCTTACGCTCAGGAGTACAGTGCCGATGCACCGGGCTTCTGGTACGACAAGGAGGGCTTCTCTGGTGCTTGGGGCGACAATGCCAGTGTCTTCGCTACCTTCCAGGAAGGTCAGATTCTGATTGGTCAGATGCCAGGACAGATGACTGCCGGCTCTACCGTCACCATCAATTTCAGTGCGATGTACAACAATAAGATTGTCGAGAACATCATCACCGTCACCATCAAGGCGTATGAGGATCCCGAGACAGCCCCCGAGGGCGAGCCTGCCTCTATCGAGAAAGACATCACCCTGACGAAGCCTTACGATGCCGAATGGGGCGCTACCGACGAACTCGATGTGAAAGAAGAGTTGCGCCAGTGCTTCAAGATGACCACCTATCAGATCTTCTCTGCCCTGAAGAGCGGCGAGATGAAGCTGTGGGTAGGAGAGATTGGCAATAAGGCCAACGAGGAGACCGGCGAACCTGCCTACACTGGTGAGGCCCCAGGCTGGTGGCTCAATGGCGAGGGCGCTCCTGTCAGCTATGGCGAAGAGTCTGTGGCATACGTATTCCTTGGTATTGCTGAAGATGCATTGACATTCTACGGCGGCAACCATCCCGAGAACTGCTCGCCCAACGGACAGACCATCAAGACGAAGTATATCATCGAGTACAACGGCGTGACAGCTACGTATAACATTACGTTCAATATTACTGCTGCTGCCGCTACAAGATAACATTTGGATGGAGGGGCGAGTAATCAAGTCCGCCCCTCCGTCTTTCCAAATAGACAAAGTATGATGACTAAGAATTATTTCAAATACCTGCTTTTGCTGTTAGCCACAACGGTCTTTGCTGCTTGTAACAGTAGTGATGGCGATAGTACAACAGCTGTGGCTCCGACACTCAGCGAGACCGAGGTCAACGTGGAGTGTGATGCCACCTTCTATAGTCTGACCGTCTCATCGCGCACCATCTGGACGGCCACCGTCGAGAATGGGGGCGAATGGCTGAAGCTTGTGAGTAGCAAGGGCACAGGCGGTGCCAGCGAGAAACTCTCCTTCGAGATGACAAAGAACACCACGAAACAGCCTCGTGTGGCTAATATCAAGGTGAGCAGCGGCACGGCCAGCACCAACCTAAAGGTGACGCAGGCCCCGACGACTGTCGAAATCATGGATCAGAGCCAGGTGAAGGACTTTGACAAGTACTATAAACCAAAAGAGTTCAACTTTGACATGCTGCGCAACGATGCCAAGTGGTCATGGTTCCGCTCTAAGCAGAGTGAGCACTTCTTTGTGTTTTGGGATGCCTACTTCGGCGACGATCCCAACAGCACCAGCTTGAAGGAGGAAGACCGTGTTGATGTTGACGACCTGCTGCAGAAGGCAGAGCAGTTCTATAAGACCAACATCACCCGTCTCGGTATGGTGGTGACAGGACAGGGCAAGTCCTACCTCGACCAGTACAAGATGGAGATCTATCTACTCGACCCGACACCCGAATGGTGGGTAGCAACGGGTTCTGGTTACGATGATGTGATTGGCGCCCTCTGGGTGACACCATCTACCTGCAAACCCGTCGGCAGTGTCATCGGACATGAGATAGGTCACTCCTTCCAGTATCAGACCTATTGCGACAACGTGAAGAACGGTGCTGCCAACGACTTCAAGTCGGGCTTCCGCTACGGCTACGAGGGTTCCAACGGCGGCTGTGGCTTCTGGGAGCAGTGCGCCCAGTGGCAGTCGTATCAGGACTATCCGCAGCAGGCTCTCAACGACGACTGGAACGCTGTGTGGTATCAGCAGTGCCATCGCCATTTCGAGCATGAGTGGCAGCGCTATGCTTCTTACTATCTGCAGTACTATTGGACAGAACTCCACGGCGATAAGACCTTGGGCCGCATCTGGAACGAGTCGAAATATCCTGAGGATGCTTCAGGCGCTTATATGCGCATCTTCGGTGTCAACTATGAGAACTACAAGAAGCAACTCTTCGCTTATGCCCAGCGCTGTGTCACTTTCGACTTCGACGGCACACGCAGCTATTTCACGAACCAGAACACGCTCTATAAGACCACGCTCTACAACCAGGATGGTTACTATCAGATTGGCTATGAGCAATGTCCGCAGCCTACTGGTTTCAATGTGATCAACCTCGAAGTGCCTGCTGCCGGCACCAAGGTGACCGTGAATATGGAGGCTCTGAAGGCTGGTAGCAAACTACCCGATGCCGATCCTGGTAATCAGGTTAATGGCGACTTCCAGGTAGTAGGCAATACCTCTACTTATAATAAGGTGGGTAGCGATCAGGCCATCGCCTATGGTTTCGTAGCGATCAAGGAAGATGGTAGCCGTGACTATAGCGAGATGAACCTTACTGATGCCAAGGGTACGGCTACCTATACTGTACCTGCCAAGACCAAGATGCTCTATCTCGTCGTGCAGGGCGCTCCAAAGAGCTATCGTCAGTGCCCTTGGGATGACAAGGAGGAGACCGATATGCAGTGCCCCTATCGCTTCAAGATCGATGGTACCGACCTCTACGGCAACTTCTCTATCGACGAGACCAAGGATCCTGCGGATGTAAGCTTTACTTTCGATGTTAAGTGCGATGCTGCCTCAACAGAATACATACAGGGAACTATACAGCTGCAGGGTAACGACCTGAAGAAGCTTGCACAGGCATTCGTCATGCAGCCCACTGTATTGGGAGGTAACACTATAGCTATTGCTAATGGCACTACAGCTGCGCCCGCCGAGGGAAAAATTGCATTGGGAATAATTCAGGCAGACGGTAGCATCAGCTACACATATACTGCTAATGTAGGATTCTATTGCAAGGCTGATGGTTCGCAAGGATCATGGGGCGACAATGACCCACTTTGGTTTGAATACGATAAGGATCAGTTCATATTTACTTATGGTCACAAGCCCGGAGCATCTGAGGCAGGTAAGAAATACACTGTCAAACCAGTACTTGTGTATACCAAGGGCGGTAAACAATATAAAGCAACATTCATACTGAATATGCAGTTTTAGTTTAATTAATTAGTTAGTGTAATTAGAAGGGGGGGAGCAGGCTGCTGCGAAGTGTCTGCTCCCTATTTTTAATAAGACAAATGAAAAGACTATCGATCATCACCTTTGTACTGGTAGTGCTGTGCGCCTGTTCGTCGGAGAACGACGAGCCGGAACCTGTTCCTGTTGTTCCGACGACACCAGAACAGCCTGCCGACACAGCTAAGACGGATACTGTGAAGACACCAGAAACGCCACAGGTCAAAACGTATCCAGCCAAGTACTGCGTGGCTCAGATGACTATTACGACTGATGGTGGTGCAGCTGTTGATTCCAAGGACAAGAAGGACTACCGCGGCTGTACCATTAAGATAGAGTCGGACACTGCCGTATGGAACTACGAGGGTAGGGGCAAGATAAGGGGCCGAGGCAACTCCACCTGGCTCTGGTATCCCAAAAAGCCCTACCGCATCAAACTCGATGAGAAGGCAGAGATCCTCGGACTCGATGCCAACAAGGACTGGGTGCTGCTGGCCAACTACCGCGACCCGACCCACCTGATGAACACGTTCGTGTTTGAGATGGGCCAGGGCTTGGGGATGCCTTATACGAATCATACGCGCTTTGTGGAGGTGACACTGAATGGCGACTATAAAGGACTGTATCAGTTGACGGAACAGGTAGAGGTGGCTAAAGGCCGTGTGGATATTGGCAAGAAGAAAGGTTGGCTGCTGTCGCTCGATGTCGATGACGGTCCTAAAGAGGCACCAGAGGCAGGGGACAATTTCTGGTCGGAGGTGTACAGGATGCCGGTGTGCGTGAAGAGCCCTGAGGCCGAGGACTATGCAACGCCAGAGACACTCAGGGACGATGCCCGCACTGCACTCGCCACCCTTGAAACGGCGATTCAGCAGCACGACTACGACGCTTTGGCAAAACTGTGTGACATCCCCGTGATGATCGACTATTTGCTGATTCAGGAATTTGTCTATAATGTGGAGGTGGCTGCACCGCGCAGTATCTTCTTATATAAGGACAAGGGCGATGATGCCAAATGGACTTTTGGGCCGCTATGGGACTTCGATGCGGGTTTTGACTTCGACTGGAGTCAGATGACGACGGGACACAAGTTCTTTGCCGACTACCGTGAGACGGTGCTCGGTACCGATCCTGCCCGCCACGTCAGCGACTACACTTACACCTCCAGTTTCTTTACCGATATGTGGAAGAGCAAGCAGTTCGTCAGCGAGGTAAAGGTGCGCTGGAATCGGATGCGCCCTCGTATCATGGCAGAGTTCTGGCCCAGGACGAAAGCCTATGCTGAGGCTGCTGCCGAGGCAATGGAGCGCAATGCCCGGCGATGGCCCATCGACAGACAGCCGAAGACGGAGATCAACCGCATGGAGAAGTGGCTGAACTCGCGAACCGTATATATGGACAATATTGTAACCAACTACCCAAATGGGAACTGATATGAGAAGACTATTTATTCTAATCTGTACTGTCTGCTGGCTGACAGTCTGTGCTCAGGGGAGCGAATCTCCAGCCTACGAGATGCACTACACGGTGACACCCGACACGGCGAACCACTATCTGGACGTAAGGCTCGACTATGAGGGAAAGGAAACGGGGAATGCAGAACTGGTGCTGAACATGCCGCGCTGGGCGCCGGGCTACTACCAGATACTTGACTTCGCCAAGCACCTCTGCGACTTCAGTGCTACCGATGGTGCAGGCCGCGGCCTCACCTGGCGTAAGGACGGCATGAATCGCTGGCGCATCTCGTTGCCGGACAGCCGCCGTGCTGTAGTTACCTACCGTGTCTATGCCAACGAGCGCGACGTGGCTTCCAGCAGGGTGAACGGCCAGGTGGCCTTCGTGGCACCGCCGGGTGTGTTCATGCACGTTGACGGCGACCTGCGGCATCCTGTCACTGTCACCTTCCGGATGCCCTCCGAATGGCAGCACATATCGACGGGGCTAAGGCCGACGGCGGACGACGGGGCGACCTTCAGCGCTCCCGACTTCGACACGCTCTACGACTCCCCCTTCCTGCTGGGCAATCACGAGGTGAGCCGTTTCAGTCATGAGGGACACGACTATGAGTTCGCCCTGGAGACACCCGACGGCGCAGCCGAGATAGGACTGGAGCGTGACTTCAGGCGCATCGTCAGTGCTGCCACGCGGATGATGGGCGACGTGCCCTACGACAACTACTGTCTGATACACATGGGCAAGGGCGCCGGCGGGCTGGAACATCAGAACTCGCAGGCCTGTTATACTGACGGCACCTATCACTTCGCATCGCGCCGGGAACACGTGAAATTCCTGGCTTTCGTAGCCCACGAGTACTTCCACCTCTATAATGTAAAGTGCATCAGGCCCGCCGAACTGTGGCACATCGACTATGACCGCGAGGCCGTCACTCCGATGCTCTGGGTGAGCGAGGGTCTGACATGCTACTATGAGTTCCGGCTGCTTCAGGAGGCGGGTATCACAACTACCGACGAGGCGCTCGAACTGATCTCCACCTACTTCGGGCTCTATGCTCCCTATCAAGGCCAGCACCACATGAGCTTGCGCCAGAGCAGTTACGACATCTGGCTGAACTTCATGAATCAGGACGACAACTACCGTGACGTGCGCATCAATTACTACTTCAAAGGGCCGGTTGTCGGTCTGTTCCTGGATGTGGCTATCCGTGAAAAGACGGCACAGCGGCAGTCGCTCGACGACGTGATGCGTCTGCTTTACCGGCGGTACTATCACGAACTGAAGCGAGGCTTTACGGAGGAAGAGTTCTGGCAGGCCGTGACTGAGGTGGCCGGCACCCCGCTGTCGGAGATACGCAGGCTGGTGGACACGACAGAGGAGCCGGACTACGACCGTCTGCTGGCACCGGCAGGACTGTGCATTGACAAGGCCAACTGGAAGATCCGTTGTGTGGAAAATCCTGATGCGTCACAACTGGCCTTCCAGAAAAGTATGGGACTTTAATTTGATATCGACATGAAAAGAGCAGCATTACTACTGGCTGGCGCATTGGTGGGCTTGAGCCTGCAGGCACAGAACAAGAAGATCTATATCCCGGAGGACCTGCGGAAGATGGACCTGCAGGCCGACACCTCGCAGTGGAGCCTGAAACGTTCGATAGAGACCGATGACCTCATCCTGATGTGGGAGCGCGGCTTCGGGCATGATACCAGCAATCCGCCCATGCTCGAAGGCAAGCCGATGGGCTTCAACCTCGCGAATCTGCGCGACAGGGTGCAGTCGTTCTACACCTTCTTCCGCGACACGCTTCAGTTCTCGCTAACAGGATCGAAATGCGACCAGTATAAGATGATGGTGATGGTGATGTACTCGCTCGACGGTACGGCCTATGGCGGCACCTACGACAACTTCATCGGTGCGCTCTGGGTGGCTCCCAACCGCATACAGGACCAGAAGATGAACTGCATGGCCCACGAACTCGGTCATTCCTTCCAGCTCCAGATACCTGCCGACTCGGTGGGCGATGCCTGGGGCGGCAGCGGTTTCTTCGAGATGACCTCACAGTGGATGCTCTGGCAGGTGAACCCCGACTGGCTGACGGATGAGAACTACCACTTCGAGGCCTTTAAGCAGCTCACCCACAAGGCCTATCTCCATCTCGACAATATCTATCACTCGCCCTTCGTCATCCAGTGGTGGAGCGACCTGCACGGAAGGAAGTCAATCGCAGAGCTTTACCGTCAAGGCAGGATCGGCGAGGACCCCGTGATGACCTACAAGCGGCTCTACGGACTCTCGCAGGACGAGTTCAACCGTGAGATGCTGCGCGGCTACCAGCACCTGGTGAACTTCGACTTCAAGCATGCACGGAAAGAGACCCGCAAGTATGCCTGCACCTTTAATACGGAGTTGCA
>Ga0255059_10000116_pt1 | contig 14866 bp, 6 predicted proteins | sample 176RNAGHGlowgp2_FD_183551 | JGI IMG/M metagenome (GOLD analysis project Ga0255059, IMG submission 183551) | Metatranscriptome of sheep rumen microbial communities from Palmerston North, Manawatu-Wanganui, New Zealand - 1766 RNA GHGlow gp2... | ecosystem: Host-associated > Mammals > Digestive...
ACCTTATATATTTTTTCAGTCGATTTTGCGTACAAAGAAAAGAATCGAGATGCTAAGGATTTTCACAGCATTTCGCTTCTTTGATTTTGGATTATTTTGTTAGCTTTCTATAAAACTGATATAGTAAAGATAAGTGTTTGTCGTGCCTTTTGTTATGGTGTATGTACCTCCGGCGGTAAGGTTTATTTCCGTATAGCCATTTGTGGAAACGCTTTGGGTAGTATTATTGATGTTGACCGTCGGTGTGGTTTTGGAACTATAGGTTACGAGTGTAAGTTTGCCTGCCTTTGGAGCGGTAAACGAAACTGCGGTATTGCTTTCCATTTTTATTGCCCTTGTTAATGTCAAACCGTTATAGCTTACCGAAGTAGCATTTGTCCACTCGTTTGCAGAAGATACGGTATAGAAATTATCCGTATTTGTGCTGTTTGTATAATTCCATATATATGTCGGTTTTGGCATCTCATACTCAAAGGAGAGGTAATACAGATATGTATTGGTTGTGTCCTTTGTTATGGTATATGTGCCTGCGGGCGACAGCGGTATGGCTGTCATACCGTTTGTTGATATGGTATAGCTTACATTGTTTATCTTGATTTTGGGTGTGGTCTGTGTTGAATAGGATACCACCTTTAACGTGCCTGCCTGTGGTGCGGTAAAGGATATGGAAGAATTTGACTCCATCTTTACTGCGCTTGTTAAAGTAAGACTGCCGTAGGTTACGGGAACGGCATTGCTCCAAGAATTGGCATTTACGGTGTAGGCGTTGTTAGTGTTTTCGCCTGTGCTGTAATTCCAGACAAGAGCTGCCGTGTTAGAGGTCGTTGTTTCCGTTGCCGTTTCTGTCACGGTCTCGGTTGTACCCTCTGTTGTTATCTCGGTTACGCTTTGAAAACCTGTTACGCCGACAATGTTTCCGCCTGCATCGTAGCTGTATGATGCAGATTTTGTTGTCTGCTCATTTGAGTAATCAACCTTTACAAGCCTACCTAAATCATCATATTCATAACGCGCTGCAAAAGCAAGGTTTACACTTATCAAAACTGCTATAAACGTAAGCAGTAAAAGTATTATTCTTTTGTTTTGCATAGGTTGTCCTCCTTTCATGTGAGGGAATAATTATTTTAGAGAGGTATGCAGGGAGAATGCCTGCATACCTCGTGTGAATTTTGATATCAGGGATAGTTTTGTGCAATACAATTTTTGTCCACTGTAAGCATCCATTTAGGACAGATACCCGTTCAAAAAAGTAGGATACCTCGCGAAATTCGCTTAAACAGCGGGTGATACAGAGAACACCCATGCCTTCCCGGCACACAGAATAGATGAATATCCCCTCTTGTTACTGCGGTCACCTTGCCTTATAATGAAATTGGGCAGGTAGGTTGAGGGACGGTTTGCCACTTCGAGTGCGTCTTTTAGAACATAACCGGCAGTCTTTGAGTACACAGAATTGCACCTTGAGTGCGTACACTAAGCTTCGTTTTTTTCAGACTGCTTTGCCTGCCTATTTTATATAGGGAGGTGTTTTTATGGATGTTCTTTTATCGTGCGTTTGTGGTGTCGATGTACATGAGAAAATGATAGAAGCGTGTATTCTCAAACAAAAGGACATCGGAATAGTTGCAATAAGGCAGCAGTTTTCAACAATGCCACAGGAATTGTCTGCCTTTGTCAAATGGCTTTATGAAAACGAATGTTATCATATCGCTATGGAAAGTACGGGGGTCTATTGGCGTCCGATTTATGAAACCATCGAACGTGAAATGCCCGATCATAAAAGCATAATTGTCGGCAATGCTCATCACATTAAAAATGTCCCCGGCAGAAAAACAGATGTTAAAGATGCCGAATGGATAGCAAAGCTAATTATGCACGGTCTTATCTCAAACAGTTTTGTTCCTGAAAAAGACATTCGTTCTTTGCGTGAAGCAACACGCACTTACAAAAAGTTTGTCGGAGAAAACAGCAGGTATAAATGCCGCATTGAAAAGTTTCTTCAAACACATGGCTTTAAACTTTCTTCTGTGTTGAAGGACATCTTTTGTGTAACAGGTCGTAATATTTTAAAATCTTTAGCCCGTAGAGGCTCTTTGACCATCGAAGATGTCGCTTCATGCATGAAAGGTCGTTTAAAATCATCTGCACAGGAAATTTTTGAAGCGGTAAATATTCCGCTTACCAATACCGATCAACGTATTCTTTTCTTGCTTCTTGACCGCTTTGATACAGCAGAGAAGTATCTTGAAGAAATAAAACTGCTTATGGACGAAATTGCCGAGCCGTATTCAAGACAATTAGAGATAATTGACTCTATCCCCGGAATAGACAGACTTTCCGCTCTTTTAATACTTGCCGAAATTGGCGGTGAACCACAAAAAGACTTTCGGACTTACGGACATTTATGTTCGTGGGCGGGATTGGTACCGAGAAACGACGAAAGTGCCGGTAAGATACATTCAAAAAAGGTGCTTCCGGGTAATCAATACCTTAAACCCACCTTAAATCAGGTTGCATGGGTCGCAGTAAAACAACGGGAAACACCTTTTCACGATTGGTTTTGGCTGCGGCAAAAGCAACTCGGTCAAAAGAAAGCAATCACCGCGGTTTCAAGAAAAATTTTGAAGCTTATATACACGCTTATAAGCTCAAATACATTATACAACAAAGATGTTGCGTTGTCCAATATAAATTATTAAATTTTTGAGTTTTGGGCATAGCTTTTTTTAGTGCGCCCAAAAATAGTGTAGCTGACGGGGGATATTCACACTAACCGTCCCCTGTCCTGTGTTGCCTATATTGGTTCTAAAGTATACATATATAATTACAAATTTGGCCCAGTAATTCTTATGGTAATTTCGCAACTAGTCTAAAAAAAGTTGGTTGCGGTTTACGAGGAATAACTAATGGCTTTATAAATTTAGGTGGATATTCCTTAAGCAAAGGTACAATATCCTTTCCCTCTATAAATTGTTTCACGGGTACTGACACACTAATATCACGTATGCTTCCGATTTCAAGAACCAAACTTTCTGCAATGGAATCTGGATTAGTATCTTCTTCAATTATGCCAGGGAAAGTAATCCTTGCATAATCTGTTAAATCGGCTAAAGTATTTTTATCAAACTTTCCTTGGCTCAAATTCAATGCAATTCTAAATTCTTTTTGCCATTCATAGGATTTGGTTTTAGAAAACTCATTATAAAATCGATTTTGTGATAAATCTACATCATATGACACTCTCATAAACGAAATCCAATATTTATAGTCATATCTTTCTATTATTTTTGAAGCAATCCGTCTCAAAAACTCATTACCATCTGTAATTATAACTGCTGTATCACCAAATTCCTCTATTCTCTTGTCTGGTAAAATCAACCCATCATTTTCAGAATATTCAAAGGAATACATACAGAATATTTTTTCTCTCAATTTTAGTACATCTATTACTCCAATTTGATTTGGTACAATTTCCTCAATCCCACTTGGCGTAGAAATATACGCATACGGATTGTGTCCATTGCCAAAGCTATGCGAAAGGCATTCTAAGGAATCACCTCGAAAGCTATTATTTGCATCCTCAACTCTATTTTTCAAATCACCAAAGCACGATATTGCACGCATAAAAACATTACCATCCTGCAATGAATCGGCCCATTTTTTATCAGTAACTTTAACTAAATAATAAGGTAATTTTTGCATTTTTCTTCTCCTTTCATTTATTCTTCATTTACCTCAATCATAAATGTTTATATATTAATAATTTTACATTATAGGTTATAAATCAAATCCAAGAACTTACGAAAGTGTTGGGAAGATACATTCAAAAAAGGTGCTTCCGGGTAATCAGTGCCTTAAACCCACTTTATATCAGGTTGCATGGGTCGCAGTAAAACAACGGGAAACACCTTTTCACGATTGGTTTTGGCTGCGGCAAAAGCAACTTGGTCAAAAGAAAGCAATCACCGCAGTTTCAAGAAAAATTTTGAAGCTTATATACACGCTTATAAGCTCAAATACATTATACAACAAAGATGTTGCGTTGTCCAATATAAATTATTAAATTTTTGAATTTTGGGCATAGCTTTTTTTAGTGCGCCCAAAAATAGTGTAGCTGACGGGGGATATTCACACTAACCGTCCCCCTGTATGGCATGAGGGAATAATTATTTTCGAGCGGTATGCAGGGAAAATATCTGAATACCTCATGTAAATGCTAATATAAGGTATGACTTTATGAAATACAAGTCTTGCCCACCTTAAGCGTCCTTTTAGGGTAGATGCCTCTTCAAAAAAAGAAGTAAGATACTTAGTAAAAACCGCTTAAACAGTGGGCAAACAGAGAAACGTCCCACATCCTTATAAGTTTACAATTCCAATCTAAATATCAACTTATCAAAATTAGTTGTTTGTCCCATATCGTTACAATAATATTCTTTTATATTACCTAAATCCCTTAATAACATTCCACAGAACCCTGATTGAGAGTTTATTCCATAATCTCCCAAATCTACAACATTGTATATGCTCAGAAGTCCTGATTCGGCAAAACAAGTAATGTATATCGGCTTATTGTGCCCTATATCATGGAATATATATACTTCAGAATATTTTTTGCTATCGATTTCTACATATCCTTTGCCAACATCAACCGCCAATCTGATACCTTGCCTATATTTCGAATTTGCACTTATAAATGTCAGTTTTATTTTTTGTGCTTGTTTTACTTTTAATACCTCCCAAAGAATAACATCCTTTATTTCATTGCCTTCTTTATCAAGGAATAGATTTGGGTTATACAATCGCTCTTGTCCATAGATCACTTTTAACACCTCCCTATCACTTGAATTCTAGCCCTGTGCAAAACTCCGAACTCATCTGAAATTCAGCATTTTCACAGGATAAAGTTCAACTTTATCACTAAAATATATAGAAAACGGCCAACAATTATCTTATAATAGAATCACCACAAAACATATTAGAAGGGAGTTGACCGTTATCTACCGTCAATTAATTTTGCAGGACATTTCACTTTTTACATCAGCACCAAAAACCGAGTTTTACACAAAACTCTTTGATAATCTTGATTTAGCGGATTTTCCGAGTTCGTTTTACAGAACAGGGCGCAAAGGCTTTTCTAAGTGTGCCTTGCTTTGCGCTTTCATTGTGATGAAATGCGAATGTTTTTCCTACATTACCGACCTTAAAGATTATCTTCAAAACAATCTCATAATCGCTCATTTATGCGGTTTTGATATTACAGAACCGCTTCCGTCCTATTGGACATTTGACCGTTTTATCAATAACCTTGATAACAAACTTCTGCAAAAAATTATGCAGGAGCAGGTTCTTAAACTGGTCGATGAAGGTATTATTGATACCTCGTTTATAGCTTTGGACTCTACGCCAATTGCTGCAAATACCTCAGTGAACAATCCCAAATCGTTTGCTAAAAATAAGTTTTCAAAAGACAATCCGCCTAAGTCTGACAAAGACTGCAAACTCGGCGTACATACGGCTTCAAACCAGATAAACGAGCGTAAATTCGAATACTATTGGGGCTACAAAAACCACATTTTGGTTGACTGCATTACAGGCTTACCGATTTTTGAACTTACAACAACTGCCGATGTTGCTGATTCGACAGTCGCACTCGAAATTTTAAGCCAAACCAATGAGTTTTTATCTGTTAAAGAATGTACTTTTATCGCCGACAAAGGCTATGATGTCAAAGAAATTTACAACACCGTAAAAGAGACTTATCACGGTGACTGCGTTATTCCCTTAAACAAGCGCAATACCAAAAATCCCAAGAAACTGCCAAACGGTCACCCGATTTGCGATGCCGGTCTTGCTATGCACAAGGACGGAAAGTGCTATGATAATAACCGTACAAGACAAAAATATTGCTGTCCGTTCAAACGCTCAAACTGCGGAGAGTGCCCGTGTAACCATAAAAACTGGAACAATGGCAAGAAAAACAAAGGCTGTGTAAAATATGTTACATTGCCCGATGATTACCGACTTTCGATAGACCGTGACTGTATTTCTTTCAAGAAGATCTATGCTTTAAGATCCGAAGCCGAAAGGTACAATTCGCGCTTTAAAGCAACAGGGCAGGAACGGATTTGGGTAAAAAATTTCAAAGCCGCACAAAACCTTAATACTATTTCGCATATAGCACTTTTGGCTGTTGCTTACGCCGCTATTATCACTAAATCCGAAAAGTCATATCGTTCATTAAAAGATAATAAACGATTGGCTTAGCTGCTGAATTTTAATAGCTTTCACTTGGCTCAAACCGCTTTTTGCTTTGGGTCTGTTTGCTGTGCTTATTTTTTATTTACTATTTGTATCAAGTCCTTACTATTTGTACATTATCTTTTATTTTTGAGTTTTGCTCATCTCTACTTGAATTCTGGAGGCATTGGCCCATTATAAAATCTGAACTCATCAATTTTAGCATGTTCCCATGGCCATACTTCTTTTAAATTTTTTATACTATGAGGGTTTGGAATCTTTCGACCGCCAATATGATGTAACTCCTTGGGAACACCGTAAATTTCGTGAATAGGAGCTTTCCCTTTTTTCATACGTTCAATGTTGAGTGCTGTATCAGAATCTGGGAAGAAGTAGGCTTTATTTTTCCAGTAACGTTGTCTAACTGCACTCCATGAAGGTGCATTTCCTTTGTATGTTAATTGATCAATGGGGTCGCCAACTTGCCATTTTTTGTTTGGAAGCGTTTCTAAAGTATTAACTACATCTGCGTTGTCTTCGGAAATGAAAAATAGTTTTTCCTTAATTTGCTTTAGTTTAGGCGAAATGTATTCAGAAAATTCTGTAAGTTTCGGAGTAACTAATTTCTTTATCGCACCACCAACTTTATGTAAAGCATATAGTTCAAGAACAGTTTTTGAAGCATCAAGAGCTACGCCTTCAACATTATAACCGAGCATATATGCTTCTTCATCTGTTATTTTTGTCCACGGAAGATACTGATATACGCCTTTTCCAAATGCTTTTGTCTTTTGCTTCCCGCTGTTCCACGCATCACTCGCAATGCCTTTGAGTGTTATGTCTCCATTACGAATTCCCGCAATCGTGCCAGTAATGCCATTATAAGCACCGCTGACAGCATCGCTTATTTGTCCTTTGGGATCCATAATGAAATCACCAATTCCGCTTACTACAGAATCGTGGAATTCTTCCATTCTTGAGTATACACCTCTATAGAAGTCATCGGTTTGTGTAAACCAGTTTATCATACCTGTAGGGTCTATACTCATTATAGGATTACATTCCACATAAGAATACCAGTTTAATCCATCCCTAATCGGGTCAACATTGATAAATCTATGTATCTGTGGGTTATAATACCTTGCACGCATATAGTAAAGCCCATTGTTGTCGGTCTCAACACCATACTTTCCAATATATAAGAAAGGTGTTTCATCCGCGCCTGTTTTCTTTACCAAATTGCCATAGGCATCATAGAACATTGTATCGACCACAGCACCGCCGAGAGTAGTCATTGCTGTTGTGCTGCCGCGATAGTCGTAATGGTAGAGCCTGTAATCCGTGCCTTTTTCTTGGCTTATAAGTCCCAGACCGTAAACATAGTAAGTTGTTTCATTACCTGTTGTGGACATAAGCACTCTGCTTAACTCTGCATTGGGGTCAACAACAAAGTTTGTAGTTGTTCCGTTCTCTGTCTTTGATGTTCTGTAACCCTCTGCATCGTAGGTGTAAGAGTAGCTTATAGCCGAGCCACTTATCGTTACATCGGTAAGCTGATTTAAGCTGTCAAAGGTCAAATTGCCAAACTCATTGCCAAGCGGTGTTTTAAGCATATTGCCGTCGGCATCATAGGGTATCGGTGTACCGTTGAAGTTTGTCAAGCGGTTAGCTGCACTGTAACTCATTGCCGCGTTATCAACGCTTATCTCATTTACATTCGGCTCATTTGCTGACACTTCATCAGTAATGTTACCGTCTGCATCATAAGAATATTCATACCTATTTATTACAGTTACGCCGTCAGCCTTTAAATCTTCCGTTTTAGTAAGCTGTCCATTGGCATTGTAAAAATTAGTTTCCACACTTCCGTCGGGACGTGTAGTCGTTGCCAACCTGCCGTTATTATCATAGGTATAGATAGTTACTCTGTTTGCCCAATCCTGTACGGCGGCAAGTTGATTATTTGCGTTATAGCTGTACCTTACTATCTTATTATCGGGGTAAGTAAGCTGTGTAAGGTTTCCGACATCATCGTAATCGTAAAGAATCGTGTTGCCGTTGGTGTCGGTATAGCTTGTTATTCTGTTAAGGTTATCGTAAGTCCTGTATATCGTTCCGCTGCTGTCGGTAACTTCTGTAAGGTTGCCGTTTGCATCGTAAACATAGGTAACATTGCCCTCGACAGTTGTTCTGCCCATCATATTGCCGTCGGCATCATAGGTATAGCCTATGTTTTGACCGCGTTTGTTTGTATACCTTGTAAGCAGACCTATCGCATCGTAAATGCTGCTGTCGCTTTCGCCTGCGGCATCATCCTCGTCCGTAAGTCTGTTCAAATTATTATAATTGTATGTTGTAGTATTATTGTTTGCATCCTTGAAACTTGTAACGGTATCAAAGGCATTATATGTATATTCAACAACACCGCCTAACGGGTCGGTCTCTTTGGTAAGATTGCCGTTTTTATCATACTCATAACGGTAGATATTGTTTCTTGCCGTTGTATATGAAGTCACATTTCCGAAACCGTCGTATGCGTATCTTTCCGTATTTTCAAGAGCATCCGTAACGGTTAGAGGAGCATTATTATAATTATAAGTCGTTGTGCTTGTTGTAACATTATTGCTGTCGATAGTAGTAAGTATATTACCGTTTGAATCGTATGTGAAGCGTTGTGTCACATTAAGCGGTTTCGCAATGACCGTATTATTGCCCATACCGTCAAAGGTATAAGTTGTTGTATTACCGTTTGCATCCGTTTTTGATGTTCTGCGGTTAAGCACATCATAAGCGTATGTTGTGGTTTTGTTTAATGCATTTGTTACGGATGTAAGGTTACCGTTTTCATCATAAGCATATGTAGTTGTGTTATGCTTGGCATCCGTTTCGGTAAGAACATTGTTCCTGAAATCGTATGTGAACGATGAGGTATGTCCTTCGGGTGTGGTAACGCTTGCCAAATTGCCGGACGGGTCATAGGTATAAACCGTATCATTGCCCTTTGCATCGGTAACTTTGGAAACATTGCCTACCGAATCATAGAAATACCATGTTGTATTTTCGTCATCATCCGTAACGGTCTTAAGCTCGCCCGTTTTGTAATAATCATAGGCTGTTGTTGTGTCTGCCGTTGTTTCGCTTAAAAGCCTTGCCGCATCATCATAAGTGTATGTTGTGACATTGCCGTTAAAATCACTTTCAGACAGAAGATTATCGGCGGCATCATAAGTCGAGATGTTTTTATTACCCTTATAATCCGTTATCTCGGTCAGCCTGTCATTATTATCATACGAATAAGTTGTGGTAAAGTTGCCCGCATCCTTGACAGTTGCAAGATTATTGTTTGCATCATAGGTGTTTTCGGTGCGGTTGCCGTTCTTATCCGTGTATGAGGTCACGTTGTCACGCTCGTCATAGGTATAAAGCTCGGTCGAACTATCGGGATAGGTCACCTGTGTAAGCCTGTCCTTGCTGTCGTATTGGTAGCTTATTACATTGTCAAGTGCATCCGTGACGGAAGTTATATGCTTATAGTCGGGATCGTAAGCATAAAGTGTTGTGTTGCCCCTGAAATCCGTAAAAGAAGTCAGTTTGTCCTGTGTATAAGCATAAGAGGCCGATACCGATGTATTGCCCGAAGTAATAGTTATACCCGTAACATTGCCGTCCGCATCATAGGAATAAGATGTGACATTACCTCTTTCGTCCGTTGATGTGAGCATCTGATTTTTATTATCATAGGTATTTACTATCGTGCTGTTATCAGCCTTTGTTGTACGGAGTAAATTTGACTTATTGTCATAAGCAAATGTGGTTTTTGTACCTTCCGCATCGGTATATTCCAGAAGATTATCGTAATCATCATATTTGTATATAACCGTATTATTGTTAGGGTCGGTTATGCTTGTCCTGTTGCCGTTGCCGTCGTAGGTATACAAAGTTATTTTGCCTAAGCCGTCAACTGTTTTTACAAGCTCGCCAAAGCGATTATATACCATGGTTTTATTATAGCCCATTCTGTCGTGGATTGCAACAATATTTCTCCAATATTCACTTGTTGTATCATAAGAATAGGTTATTGTGTGACCTTTGCCGTCTGTGCGGCTTGAAAGCCTGCCTTCGCTGTCATATTCGTTTTCAAAAACCGTTGTTTTGACATTTTGGGCATTTTCGGTAGATTTCTTTGTGAGTTTATCTTCCGTATATTCAAAACTCGTCTTTTGACTTAACGGGTCGGTCACTTCCGTAACATTGCCGTCCTCATCGTGGTCAAGCGTATATGTGCCTGTATCGCTTGTGATCGTGTTTACAAAACCGTCGCTGCCTATGGTCGCAACCATAGTTTTGCCTGTATTTTCTTCCTCAACGGTTATTGAGTTTGAAGTTTCGGTTATATTGACAGCTTTGCCTGTTTTGTCCTCACAGCGGGTAAGTTTTCCGTTACTGTCAAAGAAATATTTAACGTGATTGCCTGTTTCAACAATAAAACCTGTGCCGTTTTGAGTTAAGGTATAATTCTTGGAGCCTCTTGTAATGGGTGTATAACCCTCAAGGATCATAGTGTTTATATTTACCGTTACTTCTTCGGGCGTAAGTTCGCCGCTGTTTGCAGGCGCATATCTCGGCATAAAATAATATTTGCCGCCGTTGGGGAATGTAAGAACATATCTTCCGTAACTGTCGGTATCAAGAGAATAACCGAACATATAGTTGACATTCTTGCCCCATGCCGTAAGATAATCAACAGTCATAGAATTGTATATCATTTTCAAACCTATGGACTGCTGACCCCTTATATAACCCAAATCAGTTTGGTCGATATAAGCACCGTTATAAGCACCATATACCGCATTACTTGGTATCGGGACAACTTCCGTAGCAATAACGGGCATATCCTCATTTGGTGTTGAGAAAAGTGTTTCAAGCAGGGAATAATAATTCCTATCGGGATCGCCTTCTGCTTCAAAAACAGTTTCATATATACCGCCGACATAAGTATAAGGCGGCAATTCTTCAACATATATGCTGTCACCATCGTGCAGGAACGGGAGCATTAACTGGTCGGTAATATCTTCCAATTCGTATCTTGTTCCTTCGCCTGTACCGAATTTCCATTCAAAATCATATATGGTCTTGTTGCTTTGGTTCATCATTTGGAACATAGCATAATAATTCTGGCCGATATATGCTGTATCTTCGGGATACACATACATTTTAACAGCCTTTTCGCCATAAACGGTTATGGCTTCTTCTGTTTGGAACGATGCGCTGACATCGGCTTCAAAAGGCATAAGAACGCCCGTAAAGTCTGCATCAAGGTCGTAAGTGCCCGATACATCGCCGCGAATTATCCATTCTGCCGTTGCTGTGCTTTGTCCCGCAATATCACCCAAATCAACGGTGAGTGTCTGCGGTGTTGCTGTGTTGGCAAGCGAAAGACCTTCGGGAAGTGACAATGTTACAACGGAATCCTGTATAACAAAGGCTTCGGGTGCCTGATTTATAAGTATCATCTGCACGTTGAAGAATTCCTTTAACCAGCTAACGGTTGACGGAATTACAAGGTATGCAAGTGTAGGCGGTACTTCGGGGTGGTCTTCGTTTACGATAACTTTTGGAACAATTACCGTCTGTGATGTGCCGCCGCTGCTTGGTGTTGTACTAGGTGTAGAACCGCCGCCGCCGTAATAATATGTACTGCCGCCGCTGTATACCGTACCTGTACCCGATGTAACAACGGGAGGTAAGGTTATCTCTTTCTGTTCAAAAACAAGAGTCGTTGTTATGCTGTAAACATACTGATTGTCGGGGTCTGATGTGTCTATGCCCGCATCGATTATTTCATCCCTTGTCATTGGTGTAACGACAACTTCCTGTGTGACAAGATCGCTTTTTGTAAGTGTTAAAGTTGCGGAAGTCGTTGTGTACTGTGTTACGGCAAAATTACCCTCATTAGGAACATAGCCTTGGTAATAAGCGGAAATATTGTAATTGCCCGCCATAACTTTAAGTGTAGCTATGCCGCTGCTGTTTGTCATATAAATTTTCTGACCTGTACCGGGCAAGTCGATAAATACATAGGCATTTGAGAGTTTTCTGCCATCGGAGCCTTTTACTGTAAGGTTAAGTGTACCGATCTGTGTATTGGGATACACTGTAACAGTTATACTTGATGAAGAACTGTTGCCTGCCGCATCGGTAACGGTCAAAGTTGCTGTGTAATCGTAATCTTCGTTTGTTTCGTCTTTTAAAGTCGTATATGTATGTGTCGGGTTAGCTTCTGTAGAAGTAGTACCGTCACCAAAGCTCCATAAGTAACTTGTTATACCCACGTTATCGCTTGAATTGCTGCCCGTGAAAGAGATACTCTCGTTTATAATGCCTGCCATATCAAAGCCTGCATTAGCCACAGGCGCAACTGTATCAACAAAGTTAGGTGTAACCGTTGCTATGTTGCTTGTGCTGCTGTTGCCGTATTGGTTTACGGAAACAACATAATAGTTGTAGGTTATTTCCGATGATAAATCGGTGTCTGTATAACTTGTGGTTTCCACTCTGCCCAAGTATCTGTAGCTTTCTCCTGTTCTGCCGCGATATATCTTGTAATAGGAAATATCACTGTCTGCATTTGTCCATGAAAGGTTAGCGGAAAGGTTGCCTGCCGTACCCGTAAGAACTGCCGCGGATGGCGGAGTGTTGTTTAAAGTATATGTACGCTTATATGTAAAACTGAGATCTGATATATCTGTCAGCTCAACATAAATATCATAATTACCCGCTGTAAGATTATCAGTATTCCAGTTTACATTAATTATACCATCACTTGTGCCGGTAGTGTATGTTCCTATAAGCGTTTTGTTTTCGGTGTTTTCGGGAGCGTAATAAACATTCGCCGACGAAAGTGTGCTTATGCTGTCGGTCTTTATACTAAAAGACGGATTTGCGCCTAGTGTAGTTCCTTGCGTCGGGGTAATGCTTACGAGCTGATTTTTGCTATTCAGCAATTTGGGCACTGTTATCGACTTATTTATCACAGTTGAATCAAAATTGCTTCCCGATATCGTTACACTATATGGCAACGCAACCGTTTCTGTAGTTGTGCTAGCCATTACCTGCCAAGAAACTTGTCGTTGTGTATTCCCGCTTGCCATGGTTCCTATATTTACTTCGCTTTGGCAGTTATACAAACTCAATCCATCGGGAATATCAATGGTCGCCTTGACATTTGAAAGATCATCTTCTGTCCCGTTGGTTATATATGCTGTTACAGTAAAAGGATTTGGTGAATATGTACCAATATAATTAGAATCTCTAACTATGTCTAATCTTGACACAGCCGACACCGCAGCTTGAATGTCACCTTCTTCGCTTTGACTCAACTCGCCCAAACCATAATAAGTTTTACAATTTCGGGTTGTATTGCCCGCTAAGTTTTCTTCGTTCCAATATATACATACCGCACTGTCATCATTATCGGTTCCGATTGTCCTTGAATAATCCCACACATATTCAGCCGCGTATCCATAATTTGTAAATCTGATTCTGTCGGGATCTGTACTATCTGATATTTGCAGCGTGCCCTGTGCAACTATCGAAGGATCGGTTACCGAATCAAACGCCTGCCAATATTCGGGCAAAGCTGTCCCACTCAGATCGGTTTCCGTAGTTACATTACCTATACCCGGTACCCTAAATGGAGCATAATCATTATCACCGATTTGAGTATCAAACATCATTCTAATACCAACGCTGTGTGTTGTACTTGATGTATTTTCTACAGAATATGAAAAATCAACCGTATCATATCTATTGGTATAAGGATTTTCAACAATATCTACCGTTCTTGTAACAATAATGTCATCAAATTCTTGCGATGCAGTCGTTCGATTCCCATCCTGTTCCATTGTTTCAGGAGAAAAAGCATAGTCGTACCCGTCGATTCGTATTGTTGTAAACGACGTTCCTCCATATCCATAAACAAGAGTTTTGTTATTATCGTTATTATTGTTGGGGTCTCCGCCGGTTGTTTGCACACCCTGTGAGCTGTAATCCAGCAAGTATCTTACATACTCATTAGATACATCAGCATAGGTAATACTAGAACCCGACCGAAGTAACGGTACATTCATTGTTCTAACTGCATCATTAAAACTAACAACTTTTTTATCGTTAATTATAGGCCGTTCTACAGAATTTTGCACTTTTGTAATTACATCACTTTCAATATTATCTGAATCTTCTTTCAGTAGTGCATTAGCAGATACAATAACATCATTATTTGCAATCTGTTCTTCTTTTGCAATGTTTTCATTTACCGATGAAGCATTGACTGCATAGTAATTAGTAAATGATATTGTATTTGCTAACATAACAAAAGCCAGCATCATTGATAACTTTCTTTTACTTTTTTTCATGCAATTTCCTCCTTTGCAATATAGTTTTGTATTATTGTTATATTAGATTATCCGCACCTCCCTTAAAACAAAAAGGCCCCAATTTAATGAGGCCAAATATGCGACGAAAATTCAATAATGCTGTTGCAAAATCTATATATAAGAATTTACTTATAAGTAAAAATATGAAGTTTTAGCATAATTTCTGAATAGTTCGCCACATTTTTATAAAC
>Ga0255059_10000121_pt1 | contig 14701 bp, 29 predicted proteins | sample 176RNAGHGlowgp2_FD_183551 | JGI IMG/M metagenome (GOLD analysis project Ga0255059, IMG submission 183551) | Metatranscriptome of sheep rumen microbial communities from Palmerston North, Manawatu-Wanganui, New Zealand - 1766 RNA GHGlow gp2... | ecosystem: Host-associated > Mammals > Digestive...
CGCCGGTTCCCCTGAGGACGCGCGGCGGACCTTTCCCGGGTTCCCGTTGTGACGGAACAGTATTATGTGAAAGTGTGAGCTTTTACCCGGAAATGTTTTCCGGTTTTTGAAACGGAAGGGTTGAAACACCCGGGTCAGTTTTCATTTTTCGCATGCCCACCGAAAATTAAGGAGGCATTTCAATGGCAGTTAAGGGAAAACTCAGAATCAGACTCAAGGGCTATGATCACACTCTTGTTGACAAGTCCGCAGAAAAAATCGTAGAGCTTGCGAAGAAGACAGGCGCCGAAGTTTCCGGCCCCGTTCCCCTTCCCACAGAGAAGGAAGTTGTTACGATTCTCCGCGCTGTTCATAAGTATAAGGACAGCCGTGAGCAGTTTGAGCAGAGAACACACAAAAGACTCATCGACATCATCAGACCTTCAGCCAAGACGGTTGAGGCACTGACAGGTCTTGAGCTTCCCGCAGGCGTCGAAGTCGAAATCAAAGCGTAATCGGCTCTGACAAATGCAGGTCAAGTTGGCAGATAATGTCAACCAATAACCAAAGGAGGAATAAAAATGCAAAAGGCACTCATCGGCAAGAAGATCGGTATGACCCAGATCTTCGATGAAAAGGGAAACGTAATTCCCGTAACGGTAGTTGAAGCAGGTCCCTGCAACGTCGTTATGAAGAAGACAATCGAAAACGACGGTTATGAAGCAGTTCAGCTCGGCTTCGGCGACGTAAAAATTCAGAGAGTAAACAAACCCATGCTCGGTCACTTCAAGAAGAATGATGTTGCTCCCAAGAAAACTCTCAAAGAGTTCAAATTCGGTGACATCAACGCCGTTAACGTCGGCGACACCCTCACAGCGGACATCTTCGCTGTCGGTGACAAGGTTGACGTAGTCGGCACGAGCAAAGGTAAAGGCACCGCAGGTTCAATCAAGAGATGGAACTTCTCGCGCCTTAAAGAGTCCCACGGTACCGGCCCCGTCGCAAGACACGCTGGTTCACTCGGCGCCTGCTCCGATCCTTCAAGAGTATATAAAGGAAAGAAGCTTGCCGGACATCTCGGTTGCGAAAGAGTTACCATTCAGAATCTTACGGTAGCAAAGATAGACGCAGAAAACAATCTTGTAGCCGTCAAGGGCGCCATCCCCGGACCCAAGGGCGGTATCGTGGTTATCTGCGACGCGAAAAAAGCATAAGGAAAGGAGTAGAACAGAATGCCTAAAGTATCAGTATTTGACATGACAGGTAATAAGGTTTCCGACCTTGAGCTTGCAGAAAGCGTATTCGGAATCGAGCCCAGCATTCCCGCCATGCATCTTTGCGTGGTAGCGTATCTGGCAAATCAGCGTCAGGGCACACAGTCTACCCTTACCAGATCTGAAGTAAGCGGCGGCGGCAAGAAGCCCTGGAGACAGAAGGGCACAGGCCGCGCAAGACAGGGTTCAACCAGAGCTCCCCAGTGGTATCACGGCGGTATCGCTCACGGACCCAAGCCCCGCAAGTATCACAAGGACGTCAACAGGAAAGTCAGAAGACTTGCAATGAAGTCCGCTTTCTCGGCAAAAGTCGCTGACGGCGAACTCATCGTTCTCGATTCACTCAAGCTTGACGCAATCAAGACCAAAGAAATAGTTAAGGTTGTCAACGCTCTTGAGACAGGCAAGAAGGTACTCTTCGTTCTTCCCGAGAAGGACGACATCGTTTACCGCTCAGCCCGCAACATTGCAGGTGTTAAGACCACTCTTGTAAATACACTTAACGTTTACGACATTCTCAACTGCGACACCGTCGTGGTTCTCAAGGATGCGGTAAGCAAAATCGAGGAGGTATATGCATGAGTAAAGCAGCACAGGATATAATCCTTCGTCCCGTCATCACAGAAAACAGCATGGACGGTATTGCAGATCGCAAGTACACCTTCGAGGTAGCCAAGGGCTCCAATAAGATAGAGATCGCGAAAGCGGTTGAACAGCTTTTCGACGTTAAAGTCGCAAAGGTAAACACCGTAAACGTAGGCGGCAAGCTCAGAAGATACGGTCAGTATCAGGGCTACACCGCGTCAAAGAAAAAAGCGATCGTAACTCTTACGGAAGATTCCAAGACCATCGAGTTCTTCGACGGTATGATGTAATCCGCAAGGCAGAAGAAAGTAAACAATCAAATCCGGCGGTAAGGTATGGAGCTTCGGCTCCGCAAAGCCGCTGACAGGAGAGTGTAGAAATGGCTATTAAATTTTACAAGCCGACAACAAACGCAAGACGTAACATGTCGGTTACCGATTATTCCGAGCTCTCAAAGGTTGCGCCCGAAAGAAGCCTTCTTGTTTCGCTCAAGAAGAACAGCGGCCGTAACAGCTACGGAAGAATCACCGTCCGTCATCGCGGCGGCGGCGTTCGCACAAAGTATCGTATAATTGATTTTAAGAGAGACAAGATCGGAGTGCCCGCAACGGTAGAGAGCGTTGAGTATGATCCCAACCGTTCGGCTTTCATCGCCCTTCTCAAATATGAAGACGGTGAAAAGAGATACATCCTTCAGCCCGTAGGTCTTAAAGTCGGCGACACCGTAATGGCAGGCCCCGGCTCCGACATCAAAGCGGGAAACGCGCTTGCTCTTAAAAATATCCCCGTAGGTACAATCGTTCACAACGTAGAGCTTTATCCCGGCAGAGGCGGCCAGCTTGCAAGAGCGGCGGGCAACAGCGCGCAGCTTATGGCTAAAGAAGGCGTTTACGCCCTCCTCCGTCTTCCTTCGGGCGAGCTTCGTAACGTATCTGCCGACTGTATGGCTACCATCGGTCAGGTAGGCAACATCGACCACGAGAATGTCAAAATCGGTAAAGCCGGCCGTAAACGCCACATGGGCTGGAGACCTACGGTCCGCGGTTCTGTCATGAACCCCAATGACCACCCCCACGGCGGCGGCGAAGGCAAATCCCCGATAGGCAGACCCGGTCCCGTAACCCCCTGGGGCAAACCCGCCCTCGGTTACAAGACAAGAAGAACAAAGAAACCGTCAGACAAGCTTATCGTAAAGCGTCGTAACGACAAATAAGTGAAAGGAGCAGAGAATAATGGGCAGAAGTGTTAAAAAAGGACCTTTTGTGCAGCCTAAACTGCTCGAAAGAGTTCAGGAGATGAACAAATCCGGCGAGAAACAGGTTCTCAAGACCTGGAGTCGCGCATCAACAATCTTCCCCGACTTTGTCGGCCACACATTTGCAGTTCACGACGGACGCAAGCATGTTCCCGTATACATCACGGAGGATATGGTCGGTCATAAGCTCGGAGAATTTGCACCCACAAGAACCTTCAGAGGTCACGCGGGTTCAAAGACATCCAATAACGGTAAATAATCGGCGAAAGGAGTGTATTATAAATGTCAGATAACGAAATGATGAGCGTGCCGACAGCAACAGCCAAGGCCACTTACATCCGTATTGCTCCTCGCAAGGTTCAGATAGTTCTCGATCTTATCAGAAATCAACCTGTTGAGAAAGCATTGGCAATCCTTAAGTACACACCCAAAGCCGCGTGTGAACCTTTGGAGAAGCTTTTGAAGTCTGCGATAGCAAACGCTGAAAACAACAACAATATGGACGTTGACCGTCTTTATATTGCTGAGTGCAGCGTAAGCCAGGGTCCCACTCTCAAGAGAATCAGACCCAGAGCGCAGGGCAGAGCATACAGAATAAACAAGAAAACATCACATATTTCCCTTGTACTCAAGGAAACGGAATAAGCAAAGAGGAGGTTAAACTAAATGGGACAGAAAATAAATCCTACCGGTCTCAGAATCGGTGTTATTAAACCCTGGGAATCCCGCTGGTATGCAGCTCCCGGCAAGTTTGGCGATACTCTTATTGAAGATTACAAACTTCGTGAGTACCTTCTTGAAAAGCTTGCTCCCGCAGGAGTACCCAAAGTGGAAATCGAACGCGACGCAAAGCGCGTTTACATCTATATCCATTGCGCGAAGCCCGGTATGGTTATCGGCAGACAGGGCACGGAAATAGATAAACTCAAGGCAATCTGCGAGAAGAAACTCGGCGGCAAGCCCGTTTCTCTCAATATAGTTGAAATCAAGCAGCCCGACCTTAACGCACAGCTTGTTGCGGAAAGCATCGCGGGTCAGCTTGAAAGAAGAATTTCCTACCGCCGCGCAGTCAAGCAGGCCATCGGCCGCACAATGAAGCTCGGCGCAAGAGGAATCAAGATTCAGTGCAACGGCCGTATCGGCGGAGCCGAAATCGCCCGTTCGGAAACATATCACGAGGGAACAATTCCTCTTCAGACCATCAGAGCCGACATCGACTACGGATTTGCCGAGGCAAAGACAACATACGGCCGTATCGGAATCAAGGTCTGGCTTTACAGAGGCGAAGTTCTTCGCGAAGCAAGATCAAACAATCGTCCGAGAAGACGCAGAGAAGGAGGTAACCGTTAATGCTTTTACCCAAGAGAGTTAAGTACCGCAGAGTACAGAGAGGCAGACTCAAGGGTAAGGCCACCAGAGGCAACACCGTAACTTACGGTGATTACGGTCTTGTGGCGCTTGAGCCGGCATGGATTACCTCAAATCAGATTGAAGCAGCCCGTGTTGCCATGACAAGATATATCAAGCGTGGCGGTCAGGTCTGGATCAAAATATTCCCCGACAAGCCCATAACAGAGAAGCCGGCTGAAACCCGAATGGGTTCAGGTAAAGGTTCTCCCGAATATTGGGTAGCAGTAGTTAAGCCCGGCAGAGTTCTCTTTGAGATAGCCGGAGTTGAAAGAGAGCTTGCGGCAGAGGCCATGCGCCTTGCTTCAAACAAGCTCCCCATCAAATGCAAATTTGTAAGTAAAGAAGAATTGGGCGGTGAGCAATAATGAAAGCCAGTGAAATCAGAAAACTTTCCGCAGCAGAGTTGGATGCTAAGCTTGCAGAGCTGAAAGACGAGCTGTTCAAACTGCGCTTCCAGCAGGCCGTTAACCAGCTCGACAACCCCATGCGTATCAGTGCCGTTAAAAAGGATATCGCTCGTATAAAGACTGTACAGAGAGATATCGAGCTCCACGGCACAAACGCTTGAGAAAGGGAGGTTAAAGGACTATGGAAAGAAACCTCAGAAAAACCCGCGTCGGTATAGTTACCAGCGATAAGATGGATAAGACTGTCGTTGTTTCCGTTAAGGACAGAGTCAGACATCCTCTCTATAAGAAAATCGTAAACAATACATACAAGCTCAAAGCCCATGACGAAAACAACGAATGCGGCATCGGCGACAGAGTTCTCGTAATGGAGACCCGCCCTATTTCAAAAGATAAGAGATGGCGCGTAGTCGAAATCATTGAAAAGGCAAAATAATGCCCGTTATGTAAGGAGGAAAACACTGTGATACAGCAACAGAGTTACCTCAAGGTTGCCGACAACACCGGCGCGAAAGAGATTATGTGCATTCGCGTTCTCGGCGGTTCAGGCAGGAGGTATGCCAATATTGGCGACGTCGTCGTTGCTTCCGTTAAAAAGGCAACACCCGGCGGCGTAGTTAAAAAAGGCGAGGTTGTAAAAGCTGTTGTAGTTCGTACAGCAAGCGGTCTTCGCCGTGAAGACGGTACTTACATTCGTTTTGATGAGAATGCAGCCGTCATTATTAAAGAAGACAAGAACCCCAGAGGAACCCGTATCTTTGGGCCGGTAGCAAGAGAGCTCCGTGAGAAGGATTACACAAAGATCCTTTCACTCGCTCCCGAAGTACTTTAATCGGAGGTGCGCGTGATGAATAAGGTTCATGTTAAAACAGGCGACGAGGTCGTCGTTATAAACGGTAAGTACAGAGGCAAGAGAGGCAAGGTTATGCAGGTCAGCCCCTCGGAAGGCAAAGTCATTGTTGAAGGCGTTAACATCGTCAAGAAGCATGTAAAGCCCCGTAAGATGGGTGAGCCCGGCGGAATTATCGAAGCCGAAAGCGCTCTCTATGCCGATAAAGTCCAGCTCATCTGCCCGAAATGCGGCAGACCCACAAGAGTAGGACATAAAATTGTTGACGGCAAGAAAGTCCGCACTTGCAAAAAGAGCGACTGCCTTGCAGAATTTTAACGGAGGAGGAAACAACAAATGGCAGCAAGATTAAAAGAAATGTATGTCAATGAAGTTGCACCTGCTCTGATGAAAAAGTTTGAATACAAGAGCGTTATGCAGATTCCCAAGCTTGACAAAATCGTAGTCAACGTCGGAGCCGGCGAAGCCAAGGATAACTCCAAGGCACTCGACGCCATCTCCTCCGATCTTATGCAGATCACAGGCCAGAAGCCCGTACTCTGCAAGGCGAAGAAATCAGTCGCCAACTTCAAGCTTCGTGAAGGCATGATAATCGGTGCAAAAGTTACCCTTCGCGGTGAGAGAATGTATGAGTTCCTTGACAGACTCTTCAATCTCGCTCTTCCCAGAGTCCGCGACTTCAGAGGAATTAACCCCAACTCCTTTGACGGCAGAGGAAACTATTCAATGGGTATCAAGGAACAGCTCGTGTTCCCTGAAATCGATTATGATAAGATTGACAAGGTCAGAGGTATGGACATCTGCTTTGTCACAACTGCAAAAACAGACGAAGAAGCACGTGAGCTCCTTGCACTTATGGGCGCTCCGTTCTCAAGATAAGGAGGGAAAACCGTGGCAAAGACATCACAGAAAGTCAGACAGGCTCGCCCTGCCAAGTATTCTTCAAGGGCATACAACAGATGTAAGATCTGCGGCAGACCCCACGCTTATCTCCGTAAATACGGCGTATGCCGTGTTTGCTTCAGAGAGCTGGCTCATGCAGGTCAGATTCCCGGCGTCAAGAAAGCAAGTTGGTAATTGAGCAATTGCAAAGGAGGTAAACAGTATGCAAATTACTGATTCCATCGCTGATATGCTTACCCGTATCCGTAATGCTAATTCGGCAAAGCATGACACAGTGAAGGTTCCCGCATCCAACATGAAGAAGGCGATTGCTCAGATTCTTGTTGATGAGGGCTATATAAAAAGCTACAAAGTTGAGGATGACGGAAAACAGGGCGTTATCGAAATCGCGCTGAAATACGGTCCCAACAAGTCTCAGGTTATCACCGGTCTGCGCAGAGTTTCAAAGCCCGGTCTGAGAATTTACACCGATGTTGAAAATATGCCCAAGGTTATGAAGGGAATAGGCGTTGCCATCCTTTCAACATCAAAAGGCGTTATGACAGATAAGGACGCGCGCAAAGCCAATGTAGGCGGCGAAGTTCTTGCATTTATTTGGTAAGGAGGTACCGTTAAATGTCACGTATAGGCAAAATGCCCGTAGTTATCCCCGCGGGGGTAGATGTTACAGTTGACGGAAATCTCGTTACCGCGAAAGGACCCAAGGGTACCCTTTCCTGCAACATTCATCCCAACATCACCGTTGAGAAGGACGGCGACACCATCAAGGTTACCCGCCCCAACGATGACAAACAGAACAGATCACTTCACGGTCTTTCCAGAACTCTTATCGCTAACATGATTCACGGCGTTAACGAGACCTTCAAGAAGGAACTCGAAGTAAACGGCGTAGGTTACCGTGCGGAGCTCAAGGGCAAGGAGCTTGTTCTCAAGGTCGGTTTTTCGCATGATGTAATCATGACCGCTCCCGAGGGAGTCACAATCGAAGTTCCCGCACCCAATAAGATCGTAATCTCTGGTGCCGACAAGCAGAAGGTCGGACAGTTTGCCGCCAATGTGCGCGAAAAGCGTCCCCCCGAGCCGTACAAGGGCAAAGGAATCAAGTACGTTGAAGAGCACATACGCCGCAAGGAAGGCAAAGCCGGTAAGGGCGGTAAATAATAACAGAAGAATAAGGAGTGAAATATTATGGTTAACAGACCGGACACCAATAAGGCCAGACAGCATCGCCATAAGAGAGTTCGCGGTAAAGTTTCCGGAACGGCTGAATGTCCCCGCCTTAATGTTTTCCGTTCTCTCCAGCATATCTACGCTCAGCTTATAGATGATGTAAAGGGCGAGACACTCGCTGCCGCATCTTCCGTTGAGAAGGATTTTGCTGAATACGGCGGAAACAAGTCCGCCGCTCACAAAGTGGGCGAACTGATCGCAAAACGCGCTGCAGACAAAGGAATCACCGAATGTGTATTCGACCGCGGCGGTTACATTTATCACGGCCGTGTTCAGGAACTGGCCGAAGGTGCCCGTGAGGGCGGCCTGAAATTCTGAGAAAGGAGAAAACTGTTATGGCTAAGATTGATGCATCGGCATACGAGCTTACTGAGCGCGTAGTTGCCATCAACCGCGTTTCCAAGACGGTAAAGGGCGGCCGTATTATGAAGTTCTCCGCTCTCGTAGTTGTCGGAGACGGCAACGGAATTATCGGCTTCGGACTCGGCAAATCGGGAGAAGTTCCCGATGCTATCCGCAAGGGTATTGAAGACGCGAAGAAAAACCTTATGCAGATTTCTCTCAAGGGAACAACAATTCCCCATGAGATTATCGGCAAATTCGGAGCAGGCGTTGTTCTTCTCAAGCCCGCTGCTCCCGGTACCGGCGTTATCGCAGGCGGCCCCGTTCGTGCGGTCGTTGAAACAGTCGGCATCAAGGATATCCGTACAAAGGCTCTTCGTTCAAACAACCCCTGCAACATCGTAAGAGCAACAATCGACGGACTTTCAAAGCTTCGTAACGCAGAAGAAGTTGCGGTTATCCGCGGCAAGTCCGTTCAGGAAATTTTAGGTTAAGGAGGTTGCAAAAATGGCAGATTTACAGGTAAAGCTTGTCAAAAGTCTGATTGGTTCCACCAAGCCCCAGATTGCGACCGCCACAGCACTCGGCCTTCACAGAATCGGTGATGTCACCGTTCAGCCCGATAACGAGGCAACAAAGGGAAAGATTAAGAAGCTCTCCCATCTTCTTGAGGTCAGTGAAGTCAAAGGAGGTGCCGACTAATGAAATTGCATGATCTTGCACCCGCAGCCGGCTCCGTTAAGGAACGCAAGCGTATAGGACGCGGACCCGCATCCGGTCAGGGCAAAACCGCCGGTAAAGGTCACAAGGGTCAGTTAGCACGTGCAGGCAGAGGAATGCGTGCAGGTTTTGAAGGCGGCCAGATGCCCCTCCAGAGACGTATTCCCAAGCGCGGATTCAACAACATCTTTGGTACTGAGATGGCTATCGTTAATGTAGCTACTCTTGACAAGTGCTTTGAAGACGGTGACACAGTTACCGTTGACGCTCTCCTTGAGAAAGGAATTCTCAAAAAGACATTGGACGGCGTTAAGATCTTAGGTCAGGGCGAGATTTCGAAGAAGCTCACTGTTCAGGCAAACGCTTTTTCAGACAGTGCCAAGTCCAAGATTGAGGCTGCCGGAGGAAAGGCAGAGGTGATCTGATGTTCCAGACCATTATCAATGCCTGGAAAATCGCCGATCTCAGAAAGAAAATCCTTTACACTTGCCTTATCGTTCTTATATTCAGAATCGGTTCGGCAATTCCGGTACCTTTCACTAATATCGGCGAGGCCGGAATCATCTCCGATCCCAATGCAGGCACATTTATGAACTACCTGAGCATGATGACAGGTGACGCGTTCAACTACGGAACGATTTTCGCGATGTCCATCACACCTTACATCAACAGCTCGATTATTATGCAGCTGCTCGCTGTTGCCATTCCCGCTCTCGAAAGACTTCAGCAGGAAGGCGAAGAAGGAAGAAAGAAGATTGCTTCAATCACCAGATTCGTAACAATCGTTCTCGGTCTTCTTCAGAGTACCGCATATTACTTCTATCTTCGCAGCCAGAATTATCTTACCACCAATGCCGACGGCGGCGCTTACACCGGGTTTTTCGCAGTATTCCAGGCATTAACGATTATCGCCTGCTTCACTGCCGGTACCGCGCTTATCATGTGGCTCGGTGAAAGAATCAATGAAAACGGTATCGGAAACGGTATTTCCATAATCCTTTTCGCAGGTATCGTTTCAAGAATTCCCACCCTCATGGCTTCTCTTTACGGACCTGAGACCGGTTACATCCGTTACGGCGGACCGTACTATGTTCTCACACCCGTAGTCGGAATCATCCTTCTGCTTATGATCGCATACATCGTATGGATGGATAACGCGGAAAGAAGAATTCCCATTCAGTATGCAAAGAGAGTTGTAGGCCGCAAGATGTACGGCGGACAGAACACCCACATGCCCATCAAGGTCAACATGTCCGGTGTTATGCCCATCATCTTCGCTTCCTCAATCCTTTCTCTTCCCCCGACTATCCAGATGTTCATTTCCTCGAAGATTACAGAAGGTTCCTTCTGGGATAAGTTCTTCAAGGTATTCACATCCAGTCACTGGGCATACGCAATCATCTATTTCGTATTCATCATTGCGTTCGCATACTTCTATTCAAGTATTCAGTATAATCCCATCGAAATGTCCAAGAACATCCGTGAAAACGGCGGATCAATACCCGGCATCCGTCCCGGAGAGCCCACAGCCAGGTATATCGGAAAGATTATCAACAGGATAACTCTCCTCGGCGCTCTTCTTCTGAGCGTTGTGGCTCTCTTCCCGATCGTATTCTCACAGATTTCGACATTTGCCCTCAACAAGGCGGGATTCGAGCAGGGACTTAATGTGTCACTCGGCGGTACGTCAATCATCATTCTTGTCGGCGTTGCTCTTGAAACAGTCAAGCAGCTTGAGAGCCAGATGATGATGAGACACTACAAGGGATTCCTTGATTAATGAGGAATCTACGGGTGCAAACGGAGGATTCGCATGATTGAACTTAAGACGACAGCTGAGATTGTGCAGATGAAAGATGCCTGCAAAATCGCAGCAGGAGCATTACAGGCAGCCGGAGAGGCGGTAAAGCCCGGAGTTTCCACCGAGTATATAAACAAAGTGGCAGAGGATTTTATCATCAGACACGGTGCTGTTCCCACATTCAAGGGATATAACGGCTTTCCCGCTGCATCATGCATATCCGTTAACGATACGATTATTCATGGCATTCCGAGCAAGACCCAGATCATTCAGCCCGGCGACATCGTCAGCGTTGATGTGGGTGCAACCTTTAAGGGCTATGTCGGAGACAATGCCGCTACTTTTGCTGCGGGTGAGATTTCACCCGAAGCACAGCGGCTGTGCGACACCACGAGAGAGAGTCTTTACGAAGGCATCGCGGCGGCTGTCGCAGGCGGCAGGATCGGAGACATCGGCTCAACAATCCAGAGGTATTGCGAGGAACGCGGCTATTCGGTGGTCCGTGAATTTACAGGTCACGGCTGCGGAAGAGTTATGCATGAAGATCCGAGCGTACCGAATTTCGGCACACCCGGCAGAGGTGTGCGCCTGCTCCCCGGCATGACAATAGCCATAGAGCCTATGATCAACATGGGCGGTGCAGGAATCAGGCAGCTGCCTGACGGTTGGACTATCAAAACAAGGGACGGAAAACTGTCTGCCCACTTTGAGCATACAATCGCGATAACCTCAAACGGTCCCGTTATTCTTACAACGGCGTGATTATGTTTGAAAAAGGCAGAGTGGTAATAAGCCGCGCCGGCAGAGACAGGGATTACCTGCTTGTGATTATGCAGGCAGATGAAAAATCCGTTCTCGTCTGCGACGGCAAGGAACGCCCCATTGACAGACCCAAGAAGAAAAACATCCGTCATATAGAACCGACTGAGTATGTTATTGACATTTCTCAGATAACAACCGACAGGGCAATCCGGAAGGAGCTCAGAAGGATTTCGGATGAGATTAACTGCAACGTTTAGGAGGATTTTATGTCTAAGCAGGACATGATCGAAATTGAAGGTACCGTTATCGAAGCGTTACCGAACGCGACCTTCCAGGTTGAGCTCGGCAACGGTCACAGAATTATGGCACACATTTCCGGAAAACTCAGGATGAATTACATCCGTATTCTTCCCGGAGACAAGGTGACAGTCGAAATGTCACCGTACGACCTTACAAAAGGCCGTATCACATGGCGATCAAAGTAAATTTCAAGGAGGTATTCTAATATGAAAGTCAGACCTTCTGTTAAGAAAATGTGCGAAAAATGCAAAATCATTAAACGCAAGGGAAAAGTAATGGTAATCTGTGAAAATCCCAAGCACAAACAGCGTCAGGGTTAATCCCGGCGTAAACCGAGTTTATTGGAGGTGCAACTGACAAATGGCGCGTATATCAGGTGTTGACCTGCCCAGAGATAAGAGAATAGAGATAGCTCTTACTTATATCTACGGTATAGGTCGTAAAACAGCAAGCGACATTATTGCAGCAACCGGCGTAGATCCCGACCTCAGAGTTAAAGATATGACTGAAGACGACGTTTCAAAGCTTCGTGAGTATATCGACCATAACATCAAGGTTGAAGGTGATCTTCGCAGAGAAACCGCTTTCGATATCAAGAGACTTATCGAAATCGGATGCTATCGTGGTGTTCGTCATCGTAAAGGACTCCCCGTAAGAGGACAGCGTTCGAAGACAAACGCACGTACACGCAAGGGTCCCAAGAAGACCATTGCAAACAAGAAGAAGTAATCGGGAGGATATCATGGCTAAAGCAAATAAAAAGACAACAGGTACCCGTAAACGCCGTGAGCGCAAGAATATTGAGCGCGGCGCAGCCCATATCCAATCCACCTTTAACAACACAATCGTTACCATCACCGACACTCAGGGCAACGCGGTTTCATGGGCAAGCGCAGGCGAAATGGGCTTCAGAGGATCAAAGAAGTCCACTCCCTTTGCAGCTCAGACAGCAGCGGAGACAGCTGCCAAGATCGCGATCGACCACGGCATGAAAACCGTAGAGGTCTATGTTAAAGGCCCCGGTCAGGGACGTGAAGCGGCAATCAGAGCTCTTCAGACAGCAGGACTTGAGATTAACATGATCAAGGATGTTACTCCCATTCCTCATAACGGCTGCCGTCCGCCCAAGAGAAGACGTGTATAATTACGAAAAGGAGGATATAGTATATGGCAAGAAATATGCAGCCTATTGCTAAGCGTTGCAAGGCACTCGGCATTTCTCCTGCGGTTATGGGATATAAAAACAAGGAAACCATCCGTAATCCCAAAGGCCAGATGAGAAGAAAGAAATCCGAATACGCCGTTCAGCTCAACGAAAAGCAGAAGGTTAAATTTGTATACGGCATTCTTGAAAAGCAGTTTGCTTCTTATTATGAGAAGGCTACAAAGATGCACGGTAAAGCAGGTGAAAACCTCCTTATCCTCTGTGAACGCCGTCTGGACAACGTTGTTTTCCGTCTCGGATTTGCAGCGACACGCCGTCAGGCAAGACAGTTAGTAACACACGGACATTTTACCGTTAACGGAAAGAGAGTCGATATTCCGTCATATCTGGTAAAACCCGGAGAGGAAATCGCCATTTGCGAGAAGAGCAGAAACAGCGCGGTATTCACCGAGCTGACAGGCGAAAACGCTCCTGTCGTTCTCATTCCCAAGTGGCTTGAAAAAGCAGAAGTTTACTCAGGCAAAGTAATTGCCATGCCCGAAAGAGAAGATGTTGACTTCCCCGTGGAAGAGCATCTTATTGTCGAGCTTTATTCTAAATAATCAATGCCGTGTGCGTGCCCGTTTACGGGCATACACCGCAAGATTATTCTGGCTATTTTTTGAATGCATAAAGCAGGAAATTCCTGCCTGTTTATAAGGAGGGTTTTGAAATGATTGGTATCGAAAAGCCCAAAATAGATACTGCCGAAATCACCGGCGACGGAAAATACGGAAGATTTGTAGTTGAACCCCTCGAAAGAGGATACGGCCAGACTCTCGGCAACAGCCTGAGAAGAGTTCTTCTTTCTTCTCTGCCCGGCTACGCCATCACTTCCGTCAAAATCGACGGTGTTCTTCATGAGTTCAGCACTATCCCCGGCGTAAAAGAGGATGTCACAGAGATAGTTCTCAACCTCAAAGACGTAATCCTCAAAATCAACGGCGACGGACCTAAGACTATATATATCACCGCTTCCGGTGAAAGAGAAATCACCGCAGGCGACATCAAGACGGATTCCGAAGTTGAAATTCTCAACCCCAAACTGCATATCGCGACCCTCAACGCGGACGCTCATGTAAATATGGAGCTCACCTGCGACAAGGGAAGAGGTTATGTTTCATCCGAAAGAAACAAAGCAATAATGCAGCCGATTATCGGTGTTATTGCGATGGACTCCATCTATACACCGGTACTCAAGGTCAATTTCACCGTCGAGAACACCCGTGTAGGTCATATTACCGACTTTGACAAACTTACGCTTGAAGTGTGGACCAACGGAACGATTACGGCTATGGAAGCCGTTTCTCTCGGCGCCAAGATTCTCAACGAGCATCTCGACCTCTTCAGGACTCTTTCGGAGGCCTATGACAACACAGAGGTTATGGTTGAAAAAGATGACAACGGCAAAGAAAAAGTGCTTGAGATGACCATTGAGGAACTTGACCTGTCTGTGCGCTCGTTCAATTGCCTGAAGAGAGCACAGTACAACACGGTCGGTGATCTTATCACAAAGACCGAAGAAGAAATGATGAAAGTTCGTAATCTCGGCAGAAAATCTCTTGATGAGGTCGTAGCCAAGCTTCAGTCGCTCGGCTTTGATCTTCGCAGAGATGACGACTAACTAACAAGGAGTGTGAACTGAATGCCCGGAACCAGAAAGCTCGGCCGCAGCACCG
>Ga0255059_10000123_pt1 | contig 14667 bp, 27 predicted proteins | sample 176RNAGHGlowgp2_FD_183551 | JGI IMG/M metagenome (GOLD analysis project Ga0255059, IMG submission 183551) | Metatranscriptome of sheep rumen microbial communities from Palmerston North, Manawatu-Wanganui, New Zealand - 1766 RNA GHGlow gp2... | ecosystem: Host-associated > Mammals > Digestive...
CCGACGCCAACAAACTGCAGATCAAGAGCGAGGTGGAGCAGAGGTACAATGTGACCGTCCTGGACGTCAACACTTGCCGTTACGCAGGAAAGCGCAGCGCGCGCTACACCAAGGCCGGCCTTGTGAAGGGCCAGAAGGACGCCTTCAAGAAGGCCATCGTCACCCTCAAAGAGGGCGACGCCATCGACTTTTACAGCAACATCGAGTAATAAACACAATGGCAGTACGTAAATTAAAGCCCGTAACACCGGGCCAAAGACACAAGGTTATTGGCACGTTCGAGGATATTACTGCATCCGTGCCAGAGAAGTCTCTCGTTTACGGCAAACGCTCAACCGGCGGTCGAAACAACACCGGCAAGATGACCGTGCGCTATCGCGGCGGCGGTCACAAGAGGAAGTTCCGCTTCATCGACTTCAAGCGAGAGAAAGATGGAATACCTGCAGTGGTCAAGACCATCGAGTACGATCCCAACCGTTCGGCTCGCATCGCCTTGCTCTTCTATGCAGATGGTGAAAAACGCTACATTATTGCTCCCAACGGATTGCAAGTGGGCGCCAAATTGATGTCCGGACCCGACGCAGTGCCCGAGGTGGGCAACTGTCTGCCGATGGCCAACATCCCCGTGGGCACGGTGATACACAACATCGAGCTCCGCCCCGGACAAGGCGCGCTGCTGGTCCGTTCGGCTGGTAACTTCGCACAGTTGACTTCACGCGAGGGCAATTATTGCATCGTCAAACTCCCCTCGGGAGAGACACGCAAGATCCTCTCCGCCTGCAAAGCCACCATCGGCGCCGTGGGCAACAGCGACCACGCCCTCGAACAGAGCGGCAAGGCCGGACGCTCACGCTGGCTCGGACGACGCCCCCACAACCGTGGCGTCGTGATGAACCCCCACGACCACCCCATGGGAGGTGGCGAGGGACGCCAGAGCGGCGGACATCCTCGGTCACGCACAGGCCTCTATGCAAAGGGCCTCAAGACGCGCGCCCCGAAGAAGGCTTCGAACAAGTATATCATCGAGCGTGCTAACAAGAAGTAAAACCCAAGAAGTTAACAATCGAACATTATGAGTCGTTCACTTAAAAAGGGCCCGTACATCAACGTCTCTCTTGAGAAGAAAATTCTCGCCATGAACGAGAGCGGAAAGAAGAACGTGGTGAAGACCTGGGCCAGGGCATCTATGATAAGCCCCGACTTCGTGGGCCACACTGTCGCCGTTCACAACGGCAACAAGTTCATCCCCGTGTACGTCACCGAAAACATGGTGGGACACAAACTCGGAGAGTTTGCGCCCACACGCAAGTTCGGTGGCCACGCTGGCAACAAGAAGTAAGGCTCCACAGATGCATTAATATTAAAGAAATAAAAAGAAATGGGAGCAAGAAAACATATTAAGGCTGAGGAAAGGAAAGCAGCCCTTAAGACACAATATTTTGCCAAGCTGAAAGGCTGTCCCTCATCTCCACGCAAGATGCGCTACGTGGTCGACATGATACGTGGCATGGAGGTGAACAAAGCACTGGCCACGCTGCACTTCTCCAAGAAGGCCGCATCGGTGGACGTGGAGAAACTCCTGCGTTCCGCCATCGCTAACTGGGAAGCCAAAAACGAGCGCAAGGCCGAAGCTGGAGAACTCTTTGTGACTCGCGTCTTCGTCGACGAAGGCGTAACATTGAAGCGCATGAGGCCCGCCCCACAAGGACGAGGCTACCGCATCCGCAAGCGCAGCAACCACGTCACCATCTTCGTGGACACTATTAACAACGACGTAAAGGACTAAGAGCATGGGACAGAAAGTAAACCCAATCAGCAACCGTCTGGGTATCGTTAAGGGTTGGGACTCCAACTGGTTCGGTGGCAAAAGCTTTGGAGCCAACCTCGTGGAGGACCAGAAGATTCGCAAGTACCTGATGGAGCGCCTGGCCAAGGCCAGCATTTCGCGTATCGTCATCGAACGTACGCACCGTCTTGTCACAATCACCGTCTGCACCGCTCGTCCAGGCATCGTCATCGGAAAGGGAGGTCAAGACGTTGACAAACTGAAGGAAGAACTCAAGCGCATCTTCAACAAAGACGTGCAAATCAACATCTTCGAGGTGAAACGCCCCGACCTGGACGCCAACATCGTGGGCGACAACCTGGCACGCCAAATCGAAGGCAAGATTGCCTACCGACGCGCCATCAAGATGGCCATCCAGAACACAATGCGCGCAGGAGCCGAAGGCATCAAGGTGCAGATCAGCGGACGCCTCAACGGCGCAGAAATCGCACGTTCGGAGATGTACAAGGAAGGACGCACACCGCTGCACACCTTCCGCGCAGACATCGACTACTGCCAGACAGAAGCACTGACCAAGGTGGGTCTGCTCGGCATCAAGGTGTGGATCATGCGCGGCGAAGTGTTCGGACGACCCGACCTCGCACCCAACTTCGCACAGGACAAGGGCCCTGCACAGCGACGCGACGACCGTCGCGACCGTCGCGACCGACGCGACCGACGCGACAATCGCAGGGAACGCAACTAACCAAGAGAATAGCTACTTGCGGGGAAGGCCGCAGTACACGAAAGGCGTGCTGCGGCCCAACCGAAGACAAAAGTAACGTTAACAAAAGGTAATATACAACTATGTTACAGCCTAAGAGAGTGAGATACAGAAGGCCACAAGACGGACGCGGCAATAAGGGCAACGCCCACCGCGGAACCGAACTGGCTTTCGGCTCGTTTGGCATCAAGACCCTCGATGCCAAGTGGATTGACGCACGGCAGATTGAGGCTGCGCGTGTGGCCATCAACCGCTACATGAACCGTGAGGGACAGGTCTGGATACGCATCTTCCCGGACAAGCCCATCACACGCAAGCCTGCTGACGTGCGTATGGGTAAAGGTAAGGGTGACCCCGCAGGATGGGTCGCACCCGTCACCCCCGGACGCATACTGTTCGAGGTGGAAGGCGTGCCATTCGCCGTAGCAAAGGAAGCACTGCGCCTCGGAGCGCAGAAACTGCCCGTGAAGACCAAATTTATTGTACGTCGCGACTTCGACATTAATGCCTAATTGAACCATGAAAACAAAGGAGATAAGAGAGATAGAGACCGCCGACCTGCAAGAGCAAGTCGCCTCCCTACAGGCCAAACTCGAGCAGATGAAGCTCAACCACGCCGTCTCGCCCCTGGAAAATCCCATGCAGATCAGACAGACGCGTCGGGACATCGCCCGCATGAAGACCATACTTCGCGAGAGAGAACTTAACAAATAAATACCATCCATCAAGCAATGGAAAAACGCAACTTAAGAAAGACAAGACAGGGTGTCGTGACAAGCAACAAGATGGACAAAACCATCGTCGTGGCTGCTAAGTTCAAAGAGAAACACCCGATTTATGGTAAGTTCGTCCAGAAGACGAAGAAGTACCACGCTCACGACGAAAAGAATGAGTGCAACGTGGGTGACACGGTGCTGATCATGGAGACGCGCCCCCTCTCGAAAACCAAGAGGTGGAGATTAGTACAAATCGTTGAAAAAGCCAAGTAATTATGATACAGACAGAATCCAGACTTACAATAGCTGACAACAGCGGAGCCAGAGAGGCTCTGTGCATCCGCGTGCTGGGCGGCACCAAGCGGCGCTATGCCAGCGTGGGAGACGTCATCGTCGTGGCCATCAAGAGCGCCATACCCACCAGTGATGTGAAGAAAGGCTCGGTATCGAAGGCTTTGATCGTCCGCACCAAGAAGGAGATACGCCGCGCCGACGGCAGCTATATCCGTTTCGACGACAACGCATGTGTGCTGCTCAACAACGCTGGCGAACTGCGCGGAAGCCGAATATTCGGACCCGTGGCACGCGAACTGCGCGCCGTCAACATGAAGGTGGTCTCACTGGCCCCGGAGGTTCTTTAACCAATAATACTGAAACTCAACAACAATGAGCAAGTTCAAAATCAAGAAAAACGACACCGTCGTGGTCCTCACTGGAGAGGATAAGGGAAAGACGGGCAAGGTGCTCAAGGTGGATCGCGAGAAAGGTCGCGTTCTGGTCGAAAACGTACACATGGTTTCAAAGAGCCAGAAACCCAGCGCCAAGAACCCGCAGGGTGGCATCGTGAAGCAGGAGGCCCCCATCCAGATTTCCAATGTTAGCCTGATCGACCCCAAGAGCGGAAAGCCCACAAGAGTCGGCATCAAGGTGACTGAGGACGGAAAGAAGATACGTATCGCCAAAAAATCAGGAGAGGAGATCAAATAATGAACACAGCACGACTCAAGAACACCTACAAGGAGCAGATAGCTCCCGCATTGCAGAAGCAGTTCGGATACGCCAGCACGATGCAGATCCCCGTCCTGAAGAAAATTGTCATCAACCAAGGTCTGGGAGACGCCACTCAAGACAAGAAGATTATCGACGTGGCCATCAACGAGATAACTGCCATCTGCGGACAAAAAGCCGTGGCAACATACTCGAAGAAGGACATCGCAAACTTCAAGTTGCGCAAGAAGATGCCCATCGGCGTGATGGTCACACTGCGCCGCGAACGTATGTACGAGTTCCTCGAAAAGCTGGTGCGCATCGCCCTGCCACGAATCCGTGACTTCAAGGGCATTGAAGGAAAACTGGACGGAAGAGGCAACTACAACCTCGGCATCCAGGAACAAATCATCTTCCCCGAAATCAACATCGACCAAGTTGATCGCATTCAGGGAATGAACATCACCTTCGTCACCACCGCCAAAACCGACGAGGAAGGCTACGCACTGTTGAAAGCCTTCGGCCTGCCTTTCAAGAACGCTAAAAAAGACTAACATAGTATGGCAAAAGAATCAATGAAAGCCCGTGAGGTGAAGCGCCAGCGCATGGCAGCACAATATGCTGAAAAGCGCGCCGCACTGAAGAGCATCATCGCCCACGCTAACATGAACGACGAGGACAGCCTCGTTGCAGCCTATGAGGCAGCACGCAAGTTGCAGTCCATCCCACGCAACGCCAACCCCATCAGACAGCACAACCGCTGCATGATCACTGGACGACCCAAGGGATACATCCGTCAGTTCGGCATCAGCCGTATACAGTTCCGGGAGATGGCCTCGCAAGGCCTCATTCCCGGCGTTAAGAAGGCAAGTTGGTAAACAACACAGTTATTAATATTGCCGGGGCAGCCCCGGTTAATTAAAACATTTTCCATAAATGACAGATCCAATAGCAGATTTTCTGACGAGGCTCAGGAACGCCATCATGGCGCATCACCGCGTGGTCGAGATACCTGCCTCAAACTTGAAGAAGGAAATCACCAAAATCCTCTTCGAGAAAGGCTACATCTTGAACTACAAGTTCGTGGAAGACGGCCCACAGGGAACCATCAAGGTGGCTTTGAAGTACAATCCAGCCACCAAGCAGAACGCCATCAAGTGTCTGACCCGCGTGTCGAAGCCCGGTCTTCGCAAATACACAGGGTACAAAGACATGCCGAGAGTGATTAACGGATTAGGCATCGCCATCTTGTCTACATCCAAAGGTGTAATGACGGACAAAGAGGCCAAGGCGCTGAAGACCGGCGGCGAGGTGCTTTGCTACGTATATTAATCTATGGAGGAACAACAGTATGTCAAGAATTGGTAAATTGCCCATCGCCATCCCCGCAGGAGTCGAGGTCAAGTTTGCGGACCATGTCCTGACTGTCAAGAAAGGGCAGAACGAACTCACGCAACGCATCGACCCCAGCATCCTCGTGAAGATTGAGAATGGCGAAATGACTTTCTCCGTAGACGAGAACAGCCCCGTAAACTACAAGCAGAAGAACGCTTTCCACGGCCTCTACCGCTCGCTGGCCCACAACATGGTAGTCGGTGTGAGCGAGGGCTACAAGAAGGAGATGGAACTCGTCGGAGTCGGTTACCGTGTCACCAACGAAGGCAACATCATGACACTTACACTGGGATACACCCACCCCATCGTCATCCAGTTGCCCAAAGAAGTGAAAGTAGAAACCAAGATGGAGCGCAACCAGAACCCGCAGATCATCTTGGAGAGTGCTGACAAACAGTTGATCGGCCAGATTTGTGCCAAGATTCGTTCTTTCCGTATGCCAGAGCCTTATAAGGGTAAGGGTATCCTCTTCAAGGGCGAGGTCATCCGCCGCAAGTCGGGTAAGTCGGCTTCAGCTAAGTAACCAACTTTAAATTGAATTTCGACTATGACGACAAAAAAGATACAAAGACGAATCAAGATCAAATACAGAATTCGCAAGAAAGTGTATGGCACAGCCGAGCGTCCCCGCATGAGCGTGTTCCGTAGCAATAAGCAGATATACGTTCAGGTCATCAACGACCTGGAGGGAAAGACACTCTGCTCCGCATCCTCGCTTGGATTGGAAACCATGCCAAAAATTGAGCAGGCTGCCAAAGTCGGCGAAATGCTGGCAGAGAAGGCAAAGGCCGCAGGAGTGGAGAAAGTTGTGTTCGACCGCAACGGATACCTCTATCACGGGCGTGTGAAGTCGCTTGCCGATGCAGCACGTAAAGGTGGACTTAATTTCTAAATACGATTATGGCAATGAACAATGTTAAGATGAATAGTGACGTTGAACTTAAAGATCGTCTCGTTGCTATTAACCGTGTGACGAAAGTGACCAAGGGTGGTCGCACTTTCACCTTTGCTGCCATAGTTGTGGTCGGTGACGGAAACGGAGTCATCGGCTACGGCTTAGGCAAGGCTGGAGAAGTGCAGGCCGCCGTCCAAAAAGGTACAGATGCCGCCAAGAAGAACTTGGTAAAGGTGTCCGTACTAAAAGGCACTATACCTCATGAGTTGGAAGCCCACTACGATGGAGCGCAAGTGTTCCTCAAGCCAGCCGCAGCAGGTACCGGACTTGTGGCCGGCGGTGCAATGCGTGCCGTATTGGAGAGCGCAGGAGTAAGAGATGTGCTCGCCAAGTCAAAAGGTTCTTCCAACCCTCACAACCTGGTGAAAGCCACTATACTGGCACTAAGCCAGATGCGTGACGCCTATCAGGTGGCAGGCGAGCGTGGCATTCCTATGGAGAAAGTCTTCCGTGGTTAACCCATTAATAAGGTATAAGCATTATGGCTACGATTAAGATACAGCAGATAAAGAGCAAAATCGGCTATCCCGCTGACCAGAAGCGTACACTCGAGGCACTCGGTCTTCACAAGATTGACCAAGTCGTGGAAAAGGAAGACTGCCCCTCCATTCGTGGCATGGTTCGCAAGGTGCGCCATCTGGTGAACGTCATTGACTAACACACTCGTATTACATTTAACATTAAGCACATCAATTATGAAACTGCATAACTTAACCCCGGCACCTGGCTCGACGCACGCTCGTCGTCGCATCGGTCGTGGCCCCGGTTCTGGCCTGGGCGGAACATCTACCCGCGGTCACAAGGGCGCCAAGGCTCGTTCGGGTTACAAGAGAAAGATTGGTTTTGAAGGTGGTCAGATGCCGCTCCAACGCCGTGTGCCGAAGGCAGGCTTCAAGAACATCAACCACAAGGAGTATTATGCCGTGAACCTCAGTACGCTTCAAAAGCTGGCAGAGAAGGGATTGGAGAAGATTACCATCTCCGAACTGATAGCTGCGGGAATGACCAATGGCAAGGAACTCGTAAAGATTCTCGGTAATGGCGAACTGAAGGCCAAACTGACGGTCGAGGCAAATGCTTTCTCAGCAAAGGCCAAGGCCGCAATTGAGGCTGCAGGTGGAACCGCAACACAAATCTAAGAGGCGATGAAGAAGTTTATAGATACACTGAAGAACATTTGGAAGATTGAAGACCTGCGCACACGTCTGCTTATCACGATAGCGTTCGTGGCAATCTACCGTTTAGGCTCGTTTGTAGTGTTGCCTGGCATCAATCCAGGTATGCTTGACAAGCTGCAGTCACAGACCGCCGGAGGTCTGATGTCGCTCCTCGATATGTTCTCCGGTGGTGCATTTTCCAACGCATCGATTTTTGCGTTGGGAATCATGCCCTATATCTCGGCTTCTATCGTGATGCAGCTGCTTGCCGTGGCTGTACCCTATTTCCAGAAAATGCAGCGTGAAGGCGAGAGCGGACGCAAGAAGATCTCCCAGTACACGAGATGGCTCACCGTGGCAATCTTGGTGTTCCAAGGTCCCGGCTATTTGCTCAACCTAAAGGCCCAGGCTGGTGGAGCTTTGGCCTCTGGTGTCGAGTGGGGTTGGTTTATGGGAGCTTCCACCATCATCTTGGCTGCTGGCTCCATGTTCGTGCTGTGGCTCGGTGAGCGCATTACGGACAAGGGCATCGGCAACGGTATCTCCATCATCATCATGATAGGTATCATTGCACGTCTGCCCCAAGCATTCATCCAAGAGGTGAGTTCTCGCTTCACGGCTATTTCTGGTGGCGGACTTGTGATGTTCTTGGTGGAGATACTCATCCTGCTGGCTGTCGTTTGTGCTGCCATCCTGCTCGTACAGGGTGTTCGCAAGGTGCCTGTGCAGTATGCAAAACGTGTTGAAGGCGGCAAAACATACGGTGGCGCCCGCCAATACATTCCCTTGAAAGTCTTCGCTGCCAACGTGATGCCTATCATCTTTGCGCAAGCATTGATGTTCATCCCCATCACCATAGTGCAGTACAGCACTCCAGAGAATGCCAGTTGGTTCATGCGTTCCATGCTGGACCATCACAGTTGGATGTACAACCTCATCTTTGCAGCACTCATCATTGCCTTTACCTATTTCTACACTGCCATCACGCTTAATCCGACGCAGATGGCTGAGGACATGAAGCGCAACAACGGCTTCATTCCTGGTGTGAAACCTGGTAAGGACACGGCCGAATACATTGACACAGTGATGAGCCGCATAACTGGCCCTGGATCGCTATTCATCGCGTTCATCGCCATCATGCCCGCTTTGGCATCGCTGCTTAGTGTACAGGATGCATTCTCTCAGTTCTTCGGTGGCACGTCGCTCCTCATTCTCGTGGGTGTGGTGCTTGACACGCTGCAGCAGATAGAGAGCCATCTACTGATGCGCCATTATGACGGTCTGTTGAACTCGGGCCGCATACGTGGACGTGGCGGTGTCACAGGCATCAATGCATATTGATTCTTCTCCTATTGTATCAACACGATAAGGCAAAGGATAGGATTGCATTGAATGGCATGTTGGCATAAGCCAAGAAACTTTTGCTCTGAAAGCAGACCTGAATGAAGATCTTTCTGAAGACAGAAGATGAGATAGAACTGATGCGCCAGGCGAACCGGCTTGTGGGCCGGACGCTTGGCGAATTGGCGAAGCACATCAAACCGGGCGTTTCGACGCTTCAACTTGACAGAATAGCCGAGGAGTTTATCCGCGACAATGGTGCCAAGCCAACCTTCAAGGGATTTCCAAACCCCTACGGGAGTCCGTTCCCTGGCAGCATCTGCACATCAGTCAACGATGTGGTGGTGCATGGGGTCCCAAGCGGGTCGGTGGTCCTCAAAGAAGGAGACATCATATCTGTTGACTGCGGCACGCTGCTAAACGGCTTCAACGGAGACTCTTGCTACACGTTTTGCGTGGGCGAGGTTTCGCCAGAAGTCAGACAGTTGCTGAAGACCACGAAGGAGGCGCTCTATTGCGGCATCCGTGCTGCGAAGCATGGGGCACATCTTGGAGACGTTTCCAGTGCGGTGCAAGACTGTTGTGAAAAGCAGCACTATGGCATCGTACGCGAATTGACAGGACACGGCATAGGTCGCGAAATGCACGAGGACCCTCAAGTGCCCAATTATGGCCGGCGAGGGAACGGAGTAATGCTGAAGGCGGGAATGTGCATTGCCATCGAGCCGATGGTGACGATGGGAAAACGCGACATTTGGCTTGACCAAGACAGGTGGACTGTCAGGACGCGAGACGGTCGGGTGGCTGCCCATTTCGAACACACCATCTGCATAAGGAGGGGGGAGCCAGAGATACTTTCCTCCTTTGAGGAGGTTGAAGCCGTTGAGGGCATAAAGTATTAAGAAAGAAGAAAAGACAGCAAGGAACATTCACGAACAACAGTTTCAAGGTAACAACCGCAACAACACAGTATGTCGAAACAAAGTGCGATAGAACAAGACGGAACAATATTGGAGAGCCTCTCCAATGCCATGTTCAGGGTAGAACTTGAGAATGGTGTGCAGATCATTGCCCACATCTCTGGCAAGATGCGTATGCACTACATCCGCATCTTGCCGGGTGACAAGGTGAAGGTTGAAATGAGTCCCTACGACTTAACGAAGGGTCGCATCGTTTTCAGGTACAAGTAATCAAAATCAACACTATATCATCATGAAGACAAGAGCATCACTCAAGAAGCGTACCCCCGACTGCAAGATTGTGCGTCGCAAGGGGCGCCTGTTCGTAATCAACAAGAAGAACCCCAAGTACAAGATGCGTCAGGGCTAAAGTTGCTGGAAAGCGTTAAATAAACATAACAGTTTGTCAGAGATTGAGAATATATTTCTATCTTTGCACGCTTTTAGCTAACATCGCATTAATTCTAAATCAAATTTCACTAACAAAATCCAATGGCAATTCGTATTGTTGGAGTAGATCTGCCCCAGAACAAGCGTGGCGAGATCGCACTGACCTATATTTATGGTATAGGCCGGAGTAGTTCAGCAAAGATATTGGACAAGGCAGGTGTGTCGCGTGATCTGAAGGTCTCTGAGTGGACCGACGACCAGGCAGCTGCCATCCGTCAGATTATCGGCGCTGAGTTTAAGGTGGAGGGCGACCTCCGCTCTGAGATACAGTTGAACATCAAGCGCCTGATGGATATCGGCTGCTATCGTGGTGTTCGTCATCGCAACGGTCTTCCTGTTCGCGGCCAAAGCACGAAGAACAATGCCCGCACACGCAAGGGCAAGAAGAAGACTGTTGCCAACAAGAAGAAGGCTACGAAGTAATCTTCGGGTTTTTTAAGTTTAAGGTTTAATGTTTGACGTTCGACGTTGAAAGTTAAAAATTCAAGAAGATTATGGCAAAGAAAGCAGTAGCTTCCAACAAGAAGCGCAACGTGAAGGTGACTGCCATGGGGCAGTTGCACGTTCACAGCAGTTTTAACAACATCATTGTGACCCTTACCAACGACGAAGGACAGGTGATCAGTTGGTCATCGGCTGGCAAGATGGGCTTCCGTGGCTCCAAGAAGAACACCCCTTACGCCGCCCAGACCGCAGCAGAGGATTGCGCAAAGGTGGCCATAGACTTGGGTCTTCGCAAGGTGAAGGCTTACGTCAAGGGTCCGGGCAACGGTCGTGAAAGCGCCATTCGTGCCATCCACGGAGCAGGCATTGAGGTGACAGAGATCATCGACGTCACTCCGCTGCCTCACAATGGCTGCCGTCCTCCCAAGCGTCGCCGCGTATAGTGACCAACAGGTATTATCAAGAACAACATTCATTATCAATTTGAAGGCAGGAGCACATTGCTAACCGTCTTCAGAAAACCAAATCAACAATGGCAAGATACATAGGACCGAAAACCAAGATCGCGCGCCGCTTTGGCGAACCCATCTTTGGCGCAGACAAAGTTTTGTCCAGGAGAAACTTCCCTCCTGGACAGCATGGCAACAACCGCCGCCGCAAGCAGTCGGAGTATGCGGTCATGCTGGCAGAGAAGCAGAAAGCCAAGTACACGTATGGTGTTTTGGAGCGTCAGTTCCGCAACCTCTTTGAGAAGGCCTCCAAGGCAGACGGCATCACCGGTGAGGTGCTGCTGCAGTTGCTTGAGAGCCGTCTTGACAACGTGGTTTACCGTCTCGGCATAGCCCCCACACGTGCCGCCGCTCGCCAGCAGGTGAGCCACAAGCACATCGTGGTGGATGGAAAGGTGGTCAACATCCCATCGTTCTCGGTAAAGCCAGGACAGACAGTCGGAGTTCGCGAGAAGTCGAAGTCGCTTGAGGTGATTGATGCCGCCTTGGCAGGCTTCAACCACAGCAAGTATCCTTGGATTGAGTGGGACGAGCAGCAGAAGGCTGGCAAGTTCCTGCACCGTCCTGACCGTGCAGACATTCCCGAGAACATCAAGGAGCAGTTAATCGTTGAGCTTTACTCGAAGAACTAAAAATCATTGAATTAATGGCGATATTAGCATTTCAAAAACCCGACAAAGTCGTCATGTTGGAATCCACGGACAAGTTCGGAATCTTCGAGTTTCGTCCGCTGGAGCCGGGCTTTGGCGTTACTGTAGGTAACGCATTGAGGCGCATCTTGCTGTCATCGCTCGAAGGCTATGCCATCAACACTGTCCGCATCAGCGGGGTGGAGCATGAGTTTGCCTCCGTGCCTGGTGTCAAAGAGGATGTTACCAACATGATCTTGAACCTCAAGCAAGTGAGGTTCAAGCAAGTAGTAGATGAATTCGAGAACGAAAAAGTCAGTATCACGGTCGAGAATTCTACTGAGTTCCGCGCCGGAGATATCGGTAAGTATCTGACCGGATTTGAAGTGTTAAATCCCGATTTGGTGATTTGTCATTTGGATTCGAAGGCGTCCATGCAGGTTGACCTGACCATCAACAAGGGTCGCGGCTACGTCCCCTCTGAGGAGAACCGCCAGTTCTGCACGGATGTCAATATGCTTCCCATAGATTCTATCTACACCCCTATCCGTAACGTCAAGTACAGCGTCGAGCCTTATCGTGTCGAGCAGAAGACCGACTACGACAAGCTGGTGCTGGAGGTGACGACGGACGGTTCCATCACTCCGAAGGATGCCTTGAAGGAGGCCGCCAAGATCCTCATCTACCACTTCATGCTCTTCAGCGACGAGAAGATCACGCTGGAGACCACTGAGAACAAGGAGAACGAGGAATTTGACGAGGAAGTGTTGCACATGCGCCAACTGCTGAAGACCAAGTTGGTGGACATGAACCTCTCGGTGCGTGCCCTCAACTGTCTGAAAGCTGCCGACGTGGATACGCTGGGCGACTTGGTGCAGTACAACAAGACCGACCTCCTGAAGTTCCGCAACTTCGGCAAGAAATCGCTCACTGAGCTTGATGATTTGCTCGAGAGTCTGAATCTGTCGTTTGGAACCGACATTACAAAGTACAAACTGGAGAAGGACTAAATCAGACCGTGGGGCAAGCGGCTTAAGGGCGTATGTCCGGCAGGAGCCTGCCACAGGAGACGACCTCCCGCCATGCGCCCCAAGAACGCCAATCGTCCCACACCTTACTCCACAACCTGCCCAAAAGTCAAATGAGACACAATAAGAAATTCAACCATCTCAGCCGTACTGCAGACCATCGCGCGGCCATGCTTGCCAACATGACCATTTCGCTGATCATGCACAAAAGAATCACTACGACTGTAGCTAAGGCCAAGGCACTGAAGAAGTATGCCGAACACCTTATCACCAAGGCAAAGGACGACACCACCAACTCGCGCCGTGTGGTGTTCAGTTACCTCCAGAACAAGGAGGCCATCAAAGAACTTTTCGGCCCCATCGCCCAGAAAGTGGGCGACCGCCCCGGTGGCTACACCCGCATCATCAAGCTTGGCTTCCGTCAGGGCGACGCTGCTCAGATCTGTTTCATCGAGTTGGTCGACTTCGACGAGGCCATGTCGAAGAACGCTGCCAAGAAGTCGACCCGCCGCTCGCGTCGCGGAGCCAAGAAGGCCGATGCCGCAGAGGCTCCCGTGGAAGAGGTGAAAGCCGAAGAGGCACAAGAGGCCAAGGCCGAGGAGGCCAAAGCTGAGTAGGTAACCAAAAACATTTCAACAACAATGAAGAAAGGTATTCATCCCGAGAACTATCGCCCCGTCGTGTTCCGCGACATGTCAAACGGCGATATGTTCCTGACAAAGTCCACCTGCAAGACTACCGACACCGTGGAATTTGAAGGCGAGACCTACCCTGTGGTGAAGGTCGAGATCTCGAGCAGCTCCCACCCCTTCTATACGGGCAAGAGCAAACTTGTGGACACCGCCGGACGTGTGGACAAGTTCATGAGCCGCTACTCAAGGGCAGCACGCAAATAAGCGCGTTCCCGTCTTTCAAAAAATCAAGGCTACGCTGTAGGGTCGTTATGCCCCGGCGTGGCCTTTTTCTCTTTTCTCACACCCCTCCCCACCCCACCACCACCATGAAGCATCTTCTTCTTCTCTACTGTGTCCTGTCCCTGGCCTCCCTACTGCCCATTTCGTGCAGCAAGGGCGAACAGGAGAAACGCGAAACCGAGCAGGAAGGCTCCGCCAATGCCAATGCCAACGACACCTCCATAGAGCCCGCCTTGGGGCGGCTGGAGTTCCCGCGCGTGAAAGGCGGAACGAGCAAGGTCATCATCCACAGCCTCGACGACCGCTACGGCATCAACTACTCTTTGGAGTGGGACACCGAGAAACGCACACAACGCTGGTCGTGCTACCAGATGTTTGCATCCAACCGCGAAAGCAACACCCGGCGATACGAAGGCAACCCCCAGTATCCCTTCGACCCCAGCCCCGGAGTCAACTATTTCTCCTACGACCCCTACAGCCGCTGGAACGGCATGTGGTATGATGTCACCGTCGGCGGCGTGTTCTACCGCTCTGTACGTGACTCCATGTACGACCACGGCCACATCTGCCCCTCTGCAGACCGCCTCTATTCCGCCGACGCCAACAAGCAGACCTTCTATCTGACCAACATGCA
>Ga0255059_10000131_pt1 | contig 14378 bp, 15 predicted proteins | sample 176RNAGHGlowgp2_FD_183551 | JGI IMG/M metagenome (GOLD analysis project Ga0255059, IMG submission 183551) | Metatranscriptome of sheep rumen microbial communities from Palmerston North, Manawatu-Wanganui, New Zealand - 1766 RNA GHGlow gp2... | ecosystem: Host-associated > Mammals > Digestive...
CTGTTACAGGCGGCTATTATTACCGAGTAAAGCTTAATCACTACGCGAAGGAGAAGGGATGGTTCTTCCCGGACTCACAAAGTATTACGAACTATTCTAATGTTGTTTGGGTGCCGGCGTCATGACTAATTCAGCCGCGAAAGAAAGGTGGGGTCCGACTGACAGATAATTAGTCTCTCTTTAGATCACCAAACGCGTTGTATCAACAAAAACGATAAAACGTGATGTAATAGAAGTGCAAGGTAAAAACCAGCAAAAAAGGAGGCGTTTCCAATGCAGAGCTTATAAGACATGACTTCAAGGTGTTACGATTTTGTTAGAACAGCATCAGATCTTCCGCAAACAGGTAATAATTCTGTAACGAATATTTTAATCGTATTGGGTGCTCTCATACTGATTACGACAGGAACCGGTGCAGTAATGCCTATAATTATTATCGGACGAAGTACCCCAAAACAGATTCTTTCTAAATAGGAGGAACATATGATTGAATTAAATCAAATCACAAAAATATACAACAAGAAAAAAGGCAATGAATTTTTGGCTTTGTATAATGTGAACCTAACGATTGAAAAAGGAGAGATGGTAGCCATTATCGGAAAATCCGGTGCAGGCAAATCGACGCTGCTGCATATTCTGGCGTGCATCGACAGCTATGAGGGCGGCGAGTATACGATTGATGGCACACTGGTCAAAAAACTCTCAGAAAAGAAGCTCGCCCGCATCCGCAATGAGAAAATCGGTATGGTGATGCAGGATTTCGCGCTTGTGGAAGATTTCACTGCGATTGAAAATGTGATGCTGCCGCTGGATTTTGCGAGAAAAAAGAAACCGAACCGCAAACAGCTTGCCATGAATGCACTGAAATCGGTCAGCATGGACAGCATGGCAAAAAAGCCGGTCAATAAACTTTCCGGCGGACAGAAACAGCGCGTTGCAATTGCCAGAGCAATTGTCAGTGAACCGTCGGTGATCCTTGCCGATGAGCCGACCGGCGCGCTGGATTCCAAGACTTCGCAGGAAATCATGGATGTATTCAAATCACTGAACGAGCAGGGGAAAACGGTTATTATCGTCACGCATGACATGGGGGTCGCGGAGCAGTGCGGGCGAATCATTGAGATTGCAGACGGAAAAATACTGCACCAGTCATAAAAGACAAATAGTTTTTTGTCTCTCAAAGCATTCCCACGTGATGACTTTTACAGATACAACTTGGGAACTCCTGCTCGAACTTATATGTCATAGCTAAGAGTGTTTTTTTGGAAGACATACAAAGTGGACAAAGAGAAGTACTGATCTACATTGAGGCGAATTTCTGTCGCTGCTGAAGAGATTCAATTAAAATCCAAGCAAATACAAGTCCAGTATGATTTGCAGAAGGCTGAACAGAAAGATACACCGGTCAAAGAGAAACGAAAGCACCGCTGAAAGAATATATATTTCCTTTCATCAGCAACTCTGAGGGAAATGTTCGTCCGGACGATTCAACTGCTTTGTTAATACTACTTGCCTATCACCTCGATGAGATGACAATTGTAATTTGATGCTTTGTAGTTTTCTTCGTTTATGATTGAACAGGAGGTGTTTCCAATGGACTATAATCTCATCTAAAAAAGAAATAACTAAAACGAATAATTGTGAAAGGATGAGATAATATGAAGAAAAAAGCAACGATTTTTCTTGTTCTCTCAGCGTCTGCATTAACAGTCAGTTCTATCGGAATGACAGCTTTTGCAGCAGGAACTTTTTCATGGGATCCTCCGTACACCTCCAGCCCAACCACATATTATAGAGGTCACTCCAGCACTCCAATAACAACAGATAATAAACCTACAACCTATATGAATTCAAACTACATACATACAACTGTTGGAACGGGCGGTGCAACAACACTCTGGATGTTAGTTGCAATAAATGATTCCAACACATCCCGTTTCATGAATGCTGAAACCAAATATTATAATAAACTTACCGGTAGCTATGATTACAACTACACAAATTCTTCAACGGGTAATACTGGAGTTCATGGCAACAAAACTGCAAGTTCTAATATTCCAACAGCAAGTATATCATCGCAATATGAATTCCATTATTACAGCTATATTAGTGGTTCCAGTTCGCAGTATTCTCCGATTATTGAAGATGTACTTGCAACAGAAGCTCTTAGCTAAATATATTTCTTGCTAGAATAATTCTGTTCTTGTTTTAGTTGCAGCAAGTCAGTATTTTTATAATCCGGTAAGGATTGGATCAATAATCCTTACCGGAACTTGTTTAGTATCCAATTATCTGTGCCGCATATATGGCGTGATATTTCTGCCTGCTCAGTTGTTTTTATAACAGAATAGGTATCAATTGTAGTATTCCGGAGGAAGCGCCTATGAATACAATTCTAAAGAACATCCGAACATTTGCATTTACGCACACTGCGTTTTTTCTGCTTTTCCAAATCTGTGTGTTTGTTTCTTCTATCCTGATTTTCTTCGCATTTGGTGCATATCAGAATTTTCATGTGATGCAGCAAGGGGTTACAGAGCGTCAGACAGAGTGTTTTGCCTATTTCTATTCAAAGGATCAGGACGGGACTAAGATTTCTTTTCATGCAACTCAGAAGCAAATGAACGAATGTATCCGTTCTTTTCCGGACAAGATCTGTCAAAAGACAAGACTGATGGTAGTTGGATATGATTGGCTCGCAGAAGATCAGTATACGGAAATCTACTCACGTTTCCAGTATCGAAACGGAATCTTTTACCCCAATACAGAAGGATTTGAGAACAACTTGAAAGACAGCGTTATTCAATACGGATTTGAAGGAATATCGGTTGACGAATACAATTCCGGTGAAAATATCGTACAGGCTCCCGCTTCTCTTGTTGCAACATACTATCCAAACCGGGTCATCAATCTTGCGCAAACGCCGTATATATATCTTGACGGCATTTCCTATGAGGTTAAGATTATTTCAAAAGTCGGAACAATTGATATTCCGTTTCCGGTTGTTCCGGATGACAAAGAGCTTTCATTTTTTTATATGAAGTTTTTAGATCCGCCGACACCGCAGGAACTCCGACAGATCAAAACCGCTTTTCAAAAGCATTTCGGTCCGCAGGCTGTGTTTGAAGATCCTGAACCATTCAATGCAAATGATTACAGCTATTTTGTTACGATCACTGTTGTTTCGGTTTTAATTGCTGTTGCCGCAGCAGCCAATATTGCACTGCTCTATCAGTACATTCTGGAAAAACGCCGGCGTACACTGGCTGTGTTCATGATTTGCGGATGTACCCGGCATAAAGCGTTTCGGATTTTCATGATAGAAATACTCCTGCTGACCGTGTTTACATTTTCTTTGAGTGCACTGTGTTATCATTTTCTGATTATGCCGCGCCTTGCAGAACTGTTTCCGTATATTGATACTGTCCATGAAATCAGCATGTATTGCCGGGCATTCGCTACCCTGATAGGCTCCTGTGCAGTCATTGTCGGAATCATGTGTGTACGAATTGTCATCTCCGGCAGCATTGTCAAGATTCAGAAAGAGGGGTTGATATGATACGATTCGGAATACGGGAACTGCGAAAAGGCGTCCTGATCAATTTTATTGTAGTTTTGCAGACGGCAATCATTCTGGTCATTACATGCAGTATCCTTTCAGCAGCCCGTTCCAGATATACATATTTTGCCCCTATTCGTAATTTCATCAGCGGAAGCGGAGATACCTGTTATTTCTCAGTCGGAGTACCGGTTGTTAAGGCGGATTTGCAGAATTCGCTGCATGGAGAAGCCTCAGTTCATATGTCATATATGCTGTATTATGAAGGTGCGGTGCAGCGAAAATATAAAATCCTTAATTATATTGTATATGACGATGAATTACTGAATAGCTATACGCCGGATACAGCAGAAGGCAGTTGGAAAAAAGAATCGGATTCTCCGGATACTGTTTATGGTGTCGTTTATGAAGGCTCCGGTTATCAGATAAACGATACCATTGAAGTTCCGACAGCTTCAGGCGATAAGGTCATACAAATCTGCGGGATTATGAATAAGGATACACTGGTTTTAGGCTTTGATTTTCAGAAAGCAATGAACAATGATTTCCGGATGCTATATGTCTCACAGGAGAAAATGTTTGATCATCACGGCAGTGATCTGATCTTTCTGTCAGCATCAGAAGCATCTAAGCTGAACTATACATATGCAGCATGCGGCACTGCGTTTATTCAATATCGAAAGCCGATAACGGCAGCAGAGAAAGCGGAAAATGAACAAATCTTGTCATTCTACCGTACCGGTTACCAAATTGAAAATGCAAAGCTGAGAAAGAACAGCTTACGTTATATTTTTGAGCAGCTTCGCACGCTTTCGCCTGTCATCATCGGCGCATTCATACTGCTTTTAATTAGTTTGATCTGCTCCGCTGCTGTATTTGCAAACCGGCAGAGAAGAACCTATGCAATATATGAAATGCTTGGGCTGACCCGTGCGAAATGCCTGCGAATTACAGTGTGGAAATCTGTGATGCTGTCATTATGTTCCTTCATTTTGGTTGGTGGCTTTTTGTTCTTAAAACCGCATTTTTCCGCGTTTAATTACTTTATGATTGAATGGAGTCCTCTGCATATCATAGCAGCGATCGGTGTGCTGCTGATAAACCTGCTGATTTCCTTAGGAATCACTGCTTTTTCAGTTAAATCAAAACCGTATGCAAACAGCCGGAATCTGTGAGTAGGTGATATAAATGATACGATTAAATCATATTGATAAGATTTACAATCATAAAAAAGTGACTGAATTTGAAGCGCTGAAAGATGTATCGGTGGAAATCGCAGACGGCGAAATGGTTGCTGTGATCGGAAAATCCGGTGCGGGCAAATCGACGCTGCTGCATATTCTGGCGTGCATTGATACCTATGAAGGCGGCGAGTATTCGATTGATGACACTTTGGTCAAGAAACTCTCCGAGCGGCAACTTGCCCGCATCCGCAATGAGAAAATCGGCATGGTGATGCAGGATTTCGCGCTTGTCGAAGACTTTACCGCGATTGAAAATGTAATGCTGCCGCTGGATTTTGCGAGAAAAAAAGAAACCGAACCGCAAACTGCTTGCCATGAATGCACTGAAATCGGTCAAGATGGACAGCATGGCAATGGCAACGATTTGGCAACAATTCTCGATTATCGGCAACAGTTATAAATTTTCTTATTTTAAAGCAAGTAGTTTACGAACATCTTCTTGTAGCTTCTGTTCACAAAACATGATATATGTTTATATTTGTTCATCCTTTTTCTGATATTATTCTTGAAAATCTCTCCAATCTGAAATGCTACTTAACTCTTCTCTCACTTTTTCTTGATTATCAATTCCTAATTGTAAACAAACGTTATATTCAAGCAACAGGGACAGAATTCTTATCGCGTCAATTAGTTTATCACCTTTTAATGCTTTCTTCTCTTTGGATCTACCATAGTGAGTATAATAATGCCTTGTATCTGCGACAGTTTGTGCAAAACCAGCATCAGATAAATAATATTCTATAAACAATCCATCATACTTTCCAATGAGAAGATCATTCAATCTTGACACTAAAATTATGTATTTGCAGTTTTCATCTTTTTGTGTATCACTCAGCAACAAATTTTCTATAGTAGGGTAGTTCGGTAAACTTCCAAAACGTTCATTCACGGAGGCAACATATTTATCCTTGCTGTCATCATAAAAAAATCTCGCATGAAATGTTTCCAATGCTTGAACAATATTCAGAAAAACCATTTCTGGGGGCATATCCTTGTACTTAAATAGAGATAAATAGAGGTTGAAAATTGGTTCCAATAGCGTTAATTCTTTTTGTATATCTTTTTCTGGCGATAATTGACAAAGATAAAAATTATAGTCCAATCGGTTTCTTCCATGACTTGTAAGACGTTGTTCTGATGTATACAAATGGTACTTGAAGTATTCAGTATGTGGACCAATTTGATAACTATCGTCATAGTCATATAAAACCTGTTCATCAATATTAACATTGTTTCTTATTGCGAATGAAATCAAGGATATTATTTTATTACGTATTGAGATGAAATTCAATGCATCCAACTTTTCATCTGATTTAATACTTACAATTAAACGTTCAACAACCTTTGACTCTTCCTTATGTGGTAAATTAAATAATTCACAGTTTAGTGAAGTTGAGAATGTGATTTTTGCTCCAAACCAATGATATTCATTTTTGTTGTCAATTTTATTGATTTTAATTGTCGAAAAATCACTTGTATCTATGGTAGACAACCCGCTCCAATTCAGAGCGTTTTCTAATACGCACTCTAATTTATTGTATTTTACGTTTGTAGCATCTCCTTTTGACCATATTGCATAATCAGCAACAAAAACAAGTTGCTGAGTCTGAAATGCTTGCGTATGATTCCTTGCGCAATGATTGTGAAAAAGAGTAACTATTGCTCCGGAATTAAGAACACCTGTGATTATATCCAAGTTTCCGTAACTTCTTCCAATTGGAAAAGTATCTGTTACTCTCTTCATAAGATTAAGAAGTGTAAAACCGCTCTCTTTATTATAGATTAAGTCTCCAGCTATTTCTTCACCGTTAATATTAAATACTCCTGAGAAATGCCTATCCATATTATCCTGCATTCTTTTACCTCATGTCCTTTCTTCGTGATAAGATATTTTGCATTCATATCTTATACGTCGCATTACTTCATCTTTCTGATTGCAGATTCGTTTCTCTCCGCCTCCGATCTCGGATATCTGTATCTCCACTGGTCATACTCCTCACGGCTGATCTCCCCACCCCGGTACTTCTGAGCCATTTCCTCCCACGGTTCGAGCAGACCTGTCATTTTAGCAAAGGTCGAACCGTTCTGCCTGTTGATGCGGATACAGATCTCACCGTCCAGACGGTCGATCTTGAAGCCGTATAAGTCCTCTAAAGCAAAGAGTGTGTGCATAAGCCCGGTGTAGCTGTCAATGTTCGGTACGTTCAGAGTCTCGGTCGATACGTCAAGCGCATCGGCAAGCAGCTCTACAAGGTTAGCCTTGGGTGTTCTCGAACCGGATTCATACTGCGCCATACGAATATCGGCTGTCCGTTCCGAGAAGCCGACCTGCAAGCCCAAGAACTTCTGCGTCATACCTCTGAGGTTTCTGATAAACCTGATCCTCTCACCTATTGCCATATTGTTGCCCTCCATTTTCAATCGGCTGACGATTTGCGCCGCCATATTTCACAAATCAATTATAACATATATGCTTAGTGTTTGTCAAGATAGTAGAAATAAAAATGTTTAGTGATTTTAGACTTGACATAACGCTATACGTTTAATATAATAGAGCCAAGACTTAACGGCTTAGAGTTAAGTTAGAGAAAGGAGATGTGTGATATGATTTGACATTAAGGCTGTGCTTGATTGTGTCAGGCATAGCCTTTTTTGTAAAAATGCAGTGAAAACTGTTGATTTTGTATCCCAGATGTGCTATAATAAGTAATAGGTATAATCGTGATTAAGACAGTAGAATTAGGAGAGATTATAGAATGGTCTCAATGATAGATTATCTTCATTCAGATGAATTATTATCACCTTGTTTTGTCCTTGGTGATTCATTGAATGTACTGGCATGTTTGCCTGATGATAGTATTGACTGCGTAATAACTAGTCCGCCTTACTATATGAAAAGGCAATATTTAGGTGGTGGAATTGGGCTAGAATCCACATATCAGGAATATATTGATAATCTCTTGAAGATTACTAATGAGATATATCGTATGCATCATAAAAGTGAAACTTTCGAGCATTTGAATAAGCATCTTGTTCTCATAATTCAAGAGCCATTATTTGAGCATATGATAAGTGTTTTTAATTTCACTAGCATTGAAGGGGTTAGATTAGGTGATCCCATTCATATACACTCATATTCGTTTATAGAACAAGATAAGAAGCTTTGTTTATCTTTGGCAAATAGAGTGAGTACAGATTCAGAGGGAATAGCTAATTGTCTCGGATTAAATGCTGAGAGCAAGGTTGAACTACAAGATATTATTAAAATACTTGAACCCAAATTAACAGATGTAAATAGATTGCAAGTTAGCATTAAATGAAGGAGAAAGAAAATGAGCGGATGGAGTGGAGTATTAAAAGAAATCCAAGAAACACAAACCCAGATTGATTATGTTAGAAGGAAATATGTAAAGCAGCTAAGTGATTTAACTGGAAGAAACACTATCACGTATTATTCAGGATGGCTAAATAAAAGAACTACGAATAATACAGATATCAATGATAGTGATATGACGGGATTTATGAACTGTGTATATGGATTAGATTGTTCAAAAGGTTTAGATTTAGTTTTGCATACGCCAGGCGGATCTCCGGCAGCTGCTGAAATCATAGTAAGCTATCTTCGTAATAAGTTTAGTAATGATATAAGAGTAATTGTACCTCAACTTGCAATGTCTGCTGGAACAATGATGGCTTGTTCTGCAAAAGAAATAATTATGGGAAAACAATCTAGTTTAGGACCTATTGATCCTCAAATAAATGGTATTCCAGCATATAATATTAAAAGCGAATTTGAAGAAGCAAAAAAAGATTTATTAACGAACCCTGCTAATACCAATTACTGGGCGATAAAACTTCAGCAGTATCCAGCTGCTTTTATGAAGACCGCTATTGATGCAATAGAATTATCAGAATTGTTAGTTAAAGAGTGGCTAGGAACCTGTATGTTTGATAATAAGACTCCATCTGATCAGGCAGTCATTGATAAAATTGCATCGACTTTAAATGAGCATAATTCGTCTAAAATCCACGGACGACATTTCAACTCAGATTTCTGCAAGAGTATGGGGTTGAAAGTTACCATGATGGAAGATGATAGCCAGTTACAAGAGGCAATTCTTTCACTTCATCATTCATATATGATAAGTCTGGACTTGACTCAGGCGATAAAGATTATCGAAAACCAAGATGGGAAGTCTTTTATCTCGTCAGTTGTTAAAGATGGAGGTAGAGTATAATGAGTACTGATATTTTACTTGAAAAAGAAATAAATGATTTATATTTCAAATGTGGTCTTAATCCATTGAATACAATTCCTGTGAGAACAGAAATTAATACTGGTACTTTACATCAGCAATTTGAAACATTCTTTACTAACCAATCGGAAGATCCATATCATTCTTGGCAACACAATGGCAACAAAAAATCAGATACTCCAAATCTGACAGACAACTGAGATAATAGAGATACCACGAGCGATAAAACTTAACTCAAAATGGTTAAGATTACGGTTCAAGGAGCGAGCATGAATGATGTAACGCGTAGCATCGTCGATCAGGCAGGAGAGATATGTTGGCTGAACTTTCCCACCAATCCTCAGTGTCGGACCGTATTTGATGTCGCCCTGCCAGAGATCGCAGCGGTGAATCCTTTGAAACCGCTGAGAAGCATATCCGTTGTCCTGATACATTTTCATCATAGCAGACGAATATCCTTCCCGCGCAAGCGCACGCTGCAAGGTCGTGCGCTTCAGAACACCCTGTTCCGCTCTGCCTTCCAGTTCAAGAATCCGGATAATGGTCGGTACGCTGCGTGACGGAACTTCACGGCGCAGACGGATCGCTTCCGCGAGAATCTCTTTTGAAACGACGGGTTTATGTTCTGGTACTCTGCCCTGCGGTTCCAGACCGTCTATTCCCGATTCATTGTAGGCATCCACATATCGCTGCAAAGTACGGGTGGACACATCATACGTTTCGGAAATCTCACGGCGCTTCCTGTAGTATTCTTCCACTGATAAGAGCGCGCCGATCAGCGGCGCAATCATAATCATACGCCGCTCTGCAATCTTTTTTGCCAGCTGCTTGTCTTTCATGCCCATAGAGGAACCTCCTTCTTTGGTGATGCCTCTATCATAGCATAATTCTGCCTGACAATCTACACGAACTCGTTTGCTTTCCATTCATCAGCGTTTACAACGACCCTGACAAAATACTTTAGCGTGTCAAATGTGGAATTGACATCATAATTTGTCACGAGCATCGGGTGTTCCAGTTTCAGTCGCCTGACCGTTGCAGCCCCGAACTTCAAAAAGCGAGCAACCCAACGACGGATACGGGCAGCGGAGTGATCGTCAACACAATAGTCACCGATGGCATCATGAATTGCTGCAATCGCCTTCGTACACAAATGCTTGAAGGGAATAACGAAATCCGGCAGTTCACGGTGGTAACGATGACACAATGTACAGAACAGTACTCTGACCGACAATTTGTCGCGCATTCCGTTTAACCTTCGTATATACCGTCTGCATCTGCTGCCACGATCAAAAAGGTGGGTGTCCTGACAAAACACAGTGCCTGTCCCTTGACAGAACCTGTACCTGCGTGACAAAATATGTTGCCTTCTGGATGACAAAATGGGCGGGCGCTAACAATATGCGCTTGAATAGAAAGAAGGCACATAAATGTAACGGATAATATAGATAGTTGATCTGTTGTCTGTTCATCGCGTGTTTCCTCCCGGCTTTGTGCCATTTGGAATGTAGTCAGATTCCCTGCGCTGCCGTTCGGCATCGCCGATCGTTTGTAGATAAGTTCCGCCGAGAACCTGCTCTGCGGTTGTCAGCAATTCCGCAGCGTCATGCAATTCATGCTCTGCATGAATCAATGTCGCGTTCAGTTTTATGATGAGCTCCTGATCGGAACCGTCACAGCAGTCCCGCGTCCGTTCGATGCGCCGAACGGCTTCTTCCTTTTCAGCTATGTCAGCACGCAATGAATCCAGCGTCGCGCCCTCGTTGATCTTTGCATTGAGCGCTGTCAGCCTGTCAAGTTCTGCGTCGTTCACCCAAGAAAGGACACGATTCGGATTCTTCTTGCGTACCGGCAGATACCCTTTTGAAAAGGAAATGATATAATAGTGCTGCATGGCGAGAACACGGTAATTTGGTGCGTTGCTCATTTTCGCCTGTTCCATTTCCCGCACCAGCTTTTGTTCATAAGCGACTTTTTCGGATAGCCGATTCCGAAGCGCTGCTTCGCTGTAAAACTCTCCGAGCGATTTCAGCCGGATGAACAAACCGTAATTCTGCGGCTTGACTGCGATATACTTGCCGCGCTTGACTTCGTAATGCGACCGTTCCAAACGCGCAAGCAATTCATCGAATGACCGCGACTGCATCAGCATTCTGTCCACATCTGCACGCAGACGGTCACGGGCAGATGTGCGCGGAGCACGGAAGTCCTGCTCAATACGGCGAATCGTCTGCACATAGCACGCTTGCGCTTCAAAGCCATTCTCCGTTTCGCGATACGGAATCACTCGCTCGTCAAGTTGCTGCTGCACCCATGCCTGTTTGTCCGGCGATGAATAGTAGAATGCTCTGAACGGCGAGCTTTGCACAGCTTCCAATTCCGCAATCTTTTTTCTGCTTTCTGCTAATTCGCGCTGCATCTGATCTGCACTTACATTCGCATTCCGCAAATCAGCGGTACGGCGAATAAGCTTTGCAGTTTCCTTTTGCAGCTTGAATTCATCCACAGACAAATGTTTTCGGTGAACATCTTTGTCATCGCGCTCGCAGCCGTGAACACGTAGCACGCGCTCCATCTCTGCACGCTCCGAAAACTCCCACATCACGAGCTGATTCTCCTTCGGACTTCGCGGACGGAATCCCTGCTCGAACAGCGCCGACTTCATCGACACACCTTTGCTTAACCCGTTCTTCCTGCCTTTCGTGTAAAACGGTATGAAGTCGATGTGCAAATGCGGGGAAGCCTCGTCCAGATGAAGCACCGCATTGAATACAAAAAGATTCGGATTACGGCGCTGAAAGTCACGCATATATGATTGCAGCATTTGTTTTGCCTGTTCGCCGCGTTCCGATCCACACGGTGTAGTCTCGCAGTCACCAAACTGCACCACAATTTCATAGAACGCTTCTTCGCGCTTGCTTTCCGCCATGTGCAGATAATAATCGGAAATCACGCGGTCGCGTCTTGTTTGTTTTGCGTTATACTCCTGCAAAGCACGGTCGAACAGCTGATGATACGCATCACGCACATCCTGCTGCTTGAAAATAATGTTGTCTGCGATTCTTTTCTCATCCACATTCGCCGCTGTGAATTTCCGGTTGTTGTGTTTGATGTTCGCACCGTGCTGTGATGCAGCCTTGCCCAGCGTGAAACTGATGCTGAATTTCTCCATGTACGCACCCCTCTTTTTTCAGATTTGTAATTTACTCCGTGAAAACTGTGTGAACCCGCTCAAAAAGTGCCCCTTTGGATTGACGCCACCCAATATCCGTTTTGACAAGCCGGTTCGGCTTATCGAAACAGGAGCATTTCACTTCCGTTCCATTTCTTGGGCAAAGTCTGCGACCTTGACGGCAACCACCGTGCTGCACTTTCGGTTTTCTGTGCAGCACGGCGACTGTTGCTCCGCAATCGGGACAAACCCCGAACCCCATTCACATCACATTACCCGTTTTCCGTTTCCTCTTTCTTCTGCGTTTTCATCATTCCGATGTAATCACGCTGCGGCTGATCATTCAAATAAACATACAGCGAAAACGCTTTCAGCAAAATTGCCGCTTCGTTTTCATAGAAATATATCACAACGCTCTCGCCGTCATCATTTGTGAATTTGCGTCCGAATTTCAGGATTTTATCCTTGATGCGCTGTGCGTGTTTTTCCCATTCGCCCTGCTGCTCGTCAACTGCGATCAGATAGTCGAGAGAGCAAAGCATCCCGTTCAGCAGCTCTTTTGACATATAGACTGCGACCGGTCCGACTTTATTCTTCGCCATCAGTGCATCCTCCTTGCAGTAATCTGTTCGACCTGTTCCCGGTGAACCGTGCGCAGATCAATGTCCGGGTGATTTGCCGTAAAGACGAGCCGCTCATTCCAATCCTTGAATCCGAGATCATCAAGTTTCTGCCGCACACTCTCCGAGCGTTCAAAACCGTTGTCATGCTCGAAGCGCTGACCGGCTTCATCGCTGTCAACGCAGGAGATAATCTCCACGCCATCCGCCCGCAGCTTTTTAGGGATCGTCGGTTTCAGCCCTGCCATTGAGATGAGTGTCGAGCCTTCCAGCAATTCTTTCTGCTTGCAAAACGAATAGAATGACATGAGGTCGATCGCGGATTCAAAGAGATAAGCGCGGCGCATCTTACCGTCACGCGCTGCGACCGGCGTAAACATGAACACGCTGTCGCCGGTTCCGGGTGCCATACTCTTGAAGCGCTTGAACGAATTGAGTCCCTGAATCTCTGCGCCGATTGCCTGACCGTCGCCGCCGCGATGAACAAACACAGCATTTGCGTTATGAAAGGTTTTCTGCTGACCGTCGCGCTCGCACTGCACTGTGTTCTCACTTTGGTAAAGCAATCCGGTGTGCAGCAGTTCCTCAACGATGTGCGGTGGAATCTTCCGCGTCTGGCAGAGATACGCAAACAGCCGACCGGTGTGCTCAGACTGCTCCGGCATATGTAATTCTTTTTTTTCAGGTACTCCGCGCTGCATCCGCGGCGGAGCGGTCATTGCCGGTCGCTGCGCCCGCGGAAAATCCGCAGCACGCATTCTTGAAATATCCTGTCCGGTCAATGAAAAAACTGCCTGATTGAAGTCCATACCGAGAACTTTCGTCAGACAGTTGATGGAATTATTGGTTGCGCCCTCGTGCGTGTAGTGGAAGTACCACTGATTTGTTGACGGCTTGATACACAGCGACGGGTATTCCTTTACATAAAACTCTGAGCCCTTTCGCTCAACAGTGAACCCGTTCTGCTGAAAATATGCGACGAGATCAGTCTCGCGTGCAGCCTGCACAAGTGCGTTATATTCTTCTGTTCTCATAATTACTCCTTTCCATGAGGAACGCTCCCGCGATTGCAGGAGCGTTCATTCTCATATTATCTTCTCGGTCCATGCCTCGGTGCATTGTCATCCAGAATCATCGGGTAGTCATTGTCATCCGCGTTCTGGTATGCCTCACGCTCAGCGCGTTCTTCGGCGGTTTCTTCCTCATCGGTTTCTTCGGGATCAATGATTGCATCCTGCTGCTCAGACAAACCGGAGAGCCGTGCTTCCAGTTCCGCAAAGTCGATCTTTGCTTTCAGCAGTTCTTCCTCGCGGTCGAACGGAACGCCGACAAGTTCCTGCGCCTGTTTCAGATCAGTTTCCAGCTTCGTGATCTTCGCGTTGCTGTCCTCGATTGCTTTCTCGATCGAGCCGTCCAAAAAGTTGACGATGCGCTGCCAGTTGTCGGCGTTCGCTGCACTGCCGAGCGGAATCGAATAGGAAGGTTCACGCTGACCTTTCACCGCAAGCATCGCCTGATCCATTTCAC
>Ga0255059_10000143_pt1 | contig 14023 bp, 2 predicted proteins | sample 176RNAGHGlowgp2_FD_183551 | JGI IMG/M metagenome (GOLD analysis project Ga0255059, IMG submission 183551) | Metatranscriptome of sheep rumen microbial communities from Palmerston North, Manawatu-Wanganui, New Zealand - 1766 RNA GHGlow gp2... | ecosystem: Host-associated > Mammals > Digestive...
CTTAAAAATGATAGTAGAGTATATTAATTTAGTAAACTATGGTTACCGTTCCCTTGTACGGTTCATCATCGTTGAAGAGATCGATAACATAAATGTATGTTCCAGCGGGTACGTAGTGTCCTCTGTAGCTTCCGTCCCAAGGTTCGCCGTCGCCGGTTGTCTTGTACATCAGCTGACCCCAACGGTTGAATACATAAATTTGAGCTTCGGGGAACATGCCGAGGTTAGCAATTATCCATTCGTCGTTGATACCGTCACCATTAGGAGTGAATACATTCGGGATACGCAAGCAGTCAACATCAACGTCAACAAGAGTAACCTTCTCTGTGAGAGATTTACATCCGTTTGCATCAACTACCCCAACGATATATTGACCTTCGGGTATATTCTGCATTATCGCTGTATCCGACATGTAGTTGTCCCAGTAATACTGATAAGGAGTGATACCACCTATTGCCGATATGTTAATCATACCTGTACGGCTATTCTTACAGAATGGATTTTCACTAACGACATCAATCTTTATTTCTTCAGGCTGTCTAATAACTACCGATTTTACAGCTTCGCAACCATTAGCATCGGTAACGCGGGCATTGTAATAACCAGCACCTATATTTGTAAACATGCTCGAAGTCGAAAGTTCAAGGACTCTTTCTACCGAATAACGGTATGGTTCGGTACCGCCGTTGGCAGCAATTTCTATCTTACCATTTCTTTCGCCGTAACACTTAACATCGGTTGCCGCAATCTCCATATTAACAGCCTCTGGAGCGTCAATGCTTACGTTTCTCGAAGTTGAGCAACCTGCAGCATCGGTTATTGTAAGAGAATAAGTTCCTGCTGCAACATTGTCAAGATTCTGCGAGATTGCGCCATTATTCCATGCATAGCTATAAGGAGAAACGCCTCCAGTTGCCAATACGGTTACATGACCGTCGCGAGTATTATAGCACTTAGGTGATATTGGTGTTAGGTCAACAACCATTGCAGAAGGAGCTACTAGTGTCACGCTTGACTGACCGGAGCAGCCCCATGCATCGGTAACGGTAACCTGATACGAACCGGCAAACATATTGTTCACCATCGAAATCGAGTGTCCTGTGCTCCATGAATACATATATGGACTTGCACCGTTTTCGCATGTTACATTCATTATACCGTCGTTGGCTCCGTTACAACTGATAGGCTGAACAACAGAAGCATTAACAGAGAGCATACCGAGCATTCTTATTGTAGTGCTTGCTGTTGCAATACAGCTCTTTGAATCGGTTACTGTCAAGTTGTATGTTCCAACATTCAGGTTCGAAAGCGATGTTCCAGTAGAACCAGTAGACCACATATAAGTGTAGTTAGGAGTACCACCAGTTACAGCAGCATCGACAGATCCCAGCGATACACCACAATACAAATCGTGAGGATTCAATCCGACAACCAGTGGTTGAGGCTGCATTATATTGCAGCTCAATACAGCGGAACAACCTCCGTTATCGCGAACGGTTACAGTATACGAACCTGCCACCAGGTTATTTGCAGTAGCCAATGTCTGTCCGTCGCTCCATGTGTAATAGTATCCAGGATTACCACCGGTAGCCGTTACTGTTGCCGAGGTTGAACCACCATTACAATTAATAGTACCTACATTTATAATCGAAGCTTCGAATACTGGAGCCTGAGTAATGTTAACAGAATTTGTATTTGTACAACCATTAGTTCCAGTTACGGTAACAGTATAAGTATCTGGAGTTGTCACAACAACTGTACGGTTATTGGTTCCATTAGACCATGCGTATGTTGCACCTGTACCGCCATTAGCAGTCAACGATATTGAACTTATCAAGCAAGTCAATTCGGTAGCATTTGTGCTATTGACGATCTGTGCTGCCGGAGGAGTAAAGTCTTCTCTAATTTCGACAGAAGCTGCAGCCGTACAACCGTTGCTACCTCTTGCTACTACCGAATACAAGCCCTGATGGTCGAATGTACGCAACGAAGATGTTTCGTTATCATTCCATGTATAAGAGATTCCTGTACCCTGAACCGACAATGTCGCTTCTGGATTTGTACAGTTCAATGTTACAATTTGAACAGGGCTACCTAACTGGTTTACAATAGAAACTGTAGGCTGAGTGTAATTTGTTGTAATCTGCTGTACGCTAACACTTGATGTACATCCATTGAAACCTGTAGATGTTACTGTGTAAATACCTGCGCTAGTAAATGCATTTGTACTGCCCGTAGGATTTGTACCGCCAGACCATGCATACGAGATACCATTTCCTGTAGCTTCCACTATAATCTGAGGAACATCGCAATTCAATTCGTAGAATCCCGTTGTACTATTAGCCTGAAGCGTAGGTGGCTCGGTATCTTCGGTTATTGTAATCGCAGCCGAGTTTGTACAACCATTACGAGCCGTAACAGTTACAGCATATACGCCTGGCTGAGTAATGTTCTGTTCCGGACCACCACCCCAAATTAAATTGTTCCATGCGTAGAGATATCCACCCTGAGCAATGACATGTATAGTCTGAACATTACAATTAAGCTGCTCTTCTCCTGTAATATTATTGATAGCTACTGCAGGAGCTTCGGTGTTGATGCCGATTTCTACAGATACTGTAGCAGTACATCCGTTAGTACCTGTTGCTTGTACTGTATACGTACCAGGTGACGAAACTGTAACCTGAGAAGTTGTCTGTCCGCCAGGATTCCATAAGTACGATGCTCCACCTGTAGCATTAAGTATCAACGACGGGTGAGCACAGTCGATTATATACAAGCCATTTGTACTTAGTACAGATGGTGTTGGTGGGTTATGATCTTCGGTGATTACAACGTTTGCCGTACTAGTACATCCATTAGCGGCAGTAGATGTTACGGTGTAAGTTCCAGGTGTTATAAATGTGTTTTCTGGAGTATCTATTCCATTCGACCACGAATAGGATACGCCCGAACCTGTTGCCGTTACATTGACCAGAGTATAATTACAATTAATTTCATTGTATCCGCTCTCGTTGGTTATCGACACCGTAGGAGGAACGATATTTTCTGTAATCGAGAATGGTCTCGTGTTTGTACAACCGTTAGTACCAGTAGCTGTCACGTAGTATGTACCAATTGTATTGAAGGTATTGTGAGCTCCACCTGGAGTTGCACCACCAGACCACTGATAAGAAGCGCCTGTTCCTGTTGCGGTCACTTCAATTGAAGTGACATCACAAGTAAGGACTGTTGTTCCGCTAAGATTAGTAAATGTAATATCGGGACGGTTTACACTTTCGGTTATGTCGATATTGGCAGTTGCAGTACAACCGTTTGAAGCAGTTGCAGTAACAACATAGGTACCTGTAGTTACAAGAGTGTTGTCGGCAGTAGTCTGGGTTGTACCCTGCGACCACAAATACGACTCTACTGTTGCTGAGCCTACAGCTGTTACCGAAATCTGGTTCATATCACATGTCAGTACTGTTGTTCCGCTATTGTTTGTTATATCGACAGTTGGCGGCACAATATCCTGACCAATTTGTATTGAAGCGACACTTGTACATCCATTAGGAGCAGTTGCCACCACTGAATAAGTTCCAGGAGAGGTGAATGCATTACCTGTACCAGTAGTATTTTCACCACCGGCAGACCATACATATACATCTGCGTCGCTATCATCTTCGACAGATACCGAAATTGAGCGAACATTACAATTCAAAACATCTGTTCCTGTATTATTCAGCAAGCTGACATTTGGAGTTGCAATATTCTGACCTATTGTAATTTGTGTAGAATTAGAACATCCGTTATCACCGACAGCTATAAGTTCATAGAGACCCGGAATTGTTACATCCATAGTAGTCCAATCCAAAGTTCCAGTTCCAGATGCCGTAAGTGTTATTCTATCAGTAGTACATGTTAATATTGTATCAGGAGCAGTAATATTAACATCGGGCAAAGTAACATCCTGGGCAATGTCAATATATGCAGTATCTACACATCCGTTGGGAGCTGTTGCGACAACAGAGTATGTTCCAGGAGTACTAACCCTTCGGGTTGTCCAGCTGAATGTAGAACCAGCAGGTGTTGCCCTAGCCGTCAAAGTAATAGCGAGGTCATTACAATTAAGTACTGTTGTTGGTGCTTCAATCCATGCATTAGGAGCGTCGTAATCCGGATTAATTGTATACGAAGCTTCGGCAGTACAACCGTTGGCTGCTGTTCCTGTTACCGTATATGTTCCTGCTATTGTTACACTGAGAGATGCGCCAGCAGAAGAGTTTGCATCATTCCACCTATAAGTTCTAGCACCGCTTGCTGTAAGAGAAACTGCCTGTACCCTACACGACAAGATATCACCGCTTGATACTATGTTGATATTCGGGTCGGCCTTATCTATACCAATATATATATTAGCTGTTGATACGCAACCATTGGCAGCGGTAGCGACAACTTCGTATGTACCTTCTTGATCAACAGTTTGAGTTGTCCACGAAAGTGTTCCAGAACCGTATGCGGTAAGAGTAATTTCTGGAGTAGCACAAGTAAGTACCGTCGTAGCCGGGTTGTTGATTCCAACATTTGGAGTCGAAACATCCCTAGTTATCTCTATCGAAGCTGTACTTGTACAACCATTCAAGCCAGTTGCCTGTACGGTATACATTCCAGGAGTAGTAACAGTAAGCGTTGTCCAATCGAGCGTTGCACCTAGTGTAGAGGTTGTTGCCTCGAGTACAATCGACTCGTTATTAGCACATGTAAGCACCCTGCTAGCAGGCTCGGTTATTGCGACCTGCGGAGTTGCTATGTCATTTGTAATTGCAATGCTAGTTGTTGCCGAGCAGGTATTTGCATCGGTTACTGTCACAACATAATTACCTACTGAATTAATAGTATTGTTAGCATCGTTTATTCCGTTTGACCAAACGTATGATGTACCATTTGTTGCAGTAAGAGATATTGTTGTTACATCACAAGTCAAAACATCAGTACCTGTATTATTTAAAATATTAGGTTCTGGCAACGGATTAACAACTACTACAAATGGATCAGCATCGACAATATAATCCGAGCCACTGCTGCAAGAACGTGTAGTAAGTTGTACGGTGTAGCTGTAAGAACCAGCCTCTGTAGGTGTAACCGTAATACGATCACCGGTAGTTGTAAGCAAACCTGAGTTGGCCGATGGGGTTGCAGACCATTGTAGAGTATAATCGCTTCCCGCATTCGAAACCATAGCTTGCAATACAGTATTCTTACCCAAACAAATTGGAGTCACTGCTGTAACACTTACATCTGGGGTATCACCAATCGACACGGTTGCTTCTGTGTATGCAGTACAATCGTTTTCGTCGGTTGCGAGGACATAATAAACGGTTGTTTCGGTTAAGTTTGGAGTAACCAAAGTTTCGCCAGTCGTGTTGTCCGACCAAGAATATGTAAATGTACCATAGCCATTATCGGCATGAGCTACAAGAGTTGTACTTGTATTATCGCAGATAGAAAGCTGACCCGAGATTGCCACTGTAGGATGAGTAGGCTCGTCTCCTATTGTAACGGTATATTCGCTGTAGCAATCATCAGATGTTGAACCGCTAGAAACCCTTACAACATAATTGCCAGGATTTAATCCATTAAATACCACATTGGCACCAGTTGAAGTAAGAGATTCTCCATTTACCTTTACGACATAGGTTCCGCCTGCCAATGCACCCGAGAAGTTACCAACGGTTATTGAACCATTGTATGGCATTTCGCACCTTGTATTAGGCGATACTGTCACTTCGGCTTCTGGAATATCCGATACGGTTATTGCCTGTTCTACACTTGCTGTACATCCATTGGCATCGGTAACCGACAAAGAATAAGTAATATCGGTATTGCCAGGAGTAACTGTTGGATTTACCACTATTGATGTTCCAGTTGTTGATGCTGGCATTCCCGAAGTTATCGTGTAGGTTGCATTGCTCGATGTTACACATGTCCATGCATACGATTCGAAAGTTGCCGGATTAGATGTCAACGTAGCCGTTGAACCGTTGCAGATCTGAGTTTCTGATGGTGTTATACCAACAGTTGGATTGTTGAATACATTTATCGAAACTGGTAATTCTACATTTGTACAAGTTCCGGCAGCTCCTGTTGTAACGACCGAGAAACTATAATTACCAAACGCAGTCGGTGTACCACTTAGAGTCAATGTATTTGTTCCGTTAGAAGTTGTTACACCAGCAGGCAATGTTCCTGCAGTAACAGCTCCAGTAGCGCCTCCGCCGTATGTAAATACCAAGTCGGTCATTGCATTGCCAAGACAGAAGCTCTGATTGTCGTTACCTGAAACAATAAGTTCTGGCATTCTATTTATTATAATAGTTCCACTTACTGTTTCGGACTTACAAGGATCGACAGAACCTGTTGTAGTTACCGAATATTCAAATGTTCCTGTTTCGGTTGGAGTTCCTGAAATAAGAACCGTCTGTGTGATTGTATTTACAGAAGCAACGACACCATTAGGCAATGTTGCATTGAGAGCAGCAAGGTCGACACCAGTAGCGCCACCGCCGAATGTATATACGATATCTTCGAAATCGCCAGGCAAACATATCGACTGTTCATCTGTTCCTACGGCCGAAGCGAGAACAAGTGTTGCATTTTCAGAAACTCTTATATTGCCAGTCAATGAGATATTTTCGCATGGGCTTACTGCACCTACTGTTGTTATAGTATACGAGTAAGTTCCTGCTTCGTCGGTAGGATTGCCAGAGATTGTCACAGTAGAACCGGCGACAGAATAAGTAACACCAGCAGGCAAGCCTGTAACAGTCACACCTGTTGCGGAACCGCCAAACGAGTATTGGATATTATCAGCCCAAGGTACGTCACGGCAAAGGTCGACATCGGCAGAAGCCGAAACCAACTGCAGTGTTGGCAATTCGTTTACAGTAATTGTTGCTGTCAATGTTTTATCTTCGCAAGGATCGTTAACACCTGTTGTTACGACCGTAATCGTTCCAGATGCTGTTGGTATACCGCTAATAGTAAGTGTATGGGCGGTAGTATTGAGTTGCTGTGTCAAGCCAGCAGGCATTGTTGCATTGGCACCAGTTGCACCTGCACCATAGGTATATACCAACGGGGTTATTGCAGAGCCTGAGCATACTGTCTGGCTATTGCTACCCGAAGTAAGTACAAGTGTTGGCGACTCATTTACCGTAATTGTTCTAGTTACTACTTCGTTAACACAAGGATCGACAGCACCTGTTGTGGTTACAACGTACGGGAACGAACCCGAAACAGTTGGAGTACCCGATATCACTATAGTGCTTCCGACAATATTGAATTCCATACCAGCCGGCAAGCCTGTAACATCGGCGCCATTAGCACCGCCACCAAAAGTGAACACAATATTTTCGGTCGGTGCAATATTTGCACACAATGTTTCACTTCCAGAGGTATATTCCAATGTTGGCAATGGATTTACGGTAATATCCATTGTAGTTATTGTTGCACACTGTCCAGCATCAGGAGTAAATGTATATCTGTTGGTTGAATTGGTTATTGCTGGTGTCCAGCGTCCAGTTATACCATTGTTTGAAGTTGTTGGCAAATCGTTGACCGTAGTGCCTTCGCAATATGGACCTGCCTGGTCGAATTCAGGCACGATATTACCGACATTTACAATCAAACGGCCAGTTAACGAATGTTCGGTACAATTAGAACCGGTGCCGCTATTGGTAGTTATTGTATAGTTGTATGTTCCAGGCTCCGACGGCATACCAGTTATTGTAGCAGTAGTACCTTCAACAACCAAAGCTACACCCGAAGGAAGTCCAGTTACTGTAGCGCTTACAGCCGAACCACCTATAGTATATACAATATCATCTATTGCCATATCTTCGCAAACTTCCTGGTCGTTGTTGGAACCAGCATTAAGAGTAATTGTTGGTTCGGTAACTGTGAATGTAAGAGGAACAATCGTTGTACAACCATAATGGTCACGAAGAGTGATATTGCAATTGTTCGGCATAGAAGAACCAGACTGAGGAGTAACCACGACATCGTTTCCGCTGACAGAAACCATCGAACCGCAATCTACAGTTACTGTTTCGAGACCTACGGTATAATCCCAATCGTTTGGCAACAATGCAGGATCGAGAGCAAGTTCCCAATTGAAAATATATCCGTTATCCTTTGCCCAGCTATCGCAAACTGAGATTGTCCATGTTCCATTTAGCGGACATCCGATCAAGTTTGAGAAGCTCTGGAATGGCTGATAAATCTGCGTACCAGCATTTACATCCGAAGGAATAACATGATACAGAGTGTTGGTATTTTGTGTACCATTATTATAAACAGTAGTATTTGCACTCAAATTTGCAAGGTTGTACACATATCCGACGGTATTATAGTTCTGATTGCTTGTCCATGCGTAATCATATCCCCTACCAGCCAAGTTGTGTTCATTATCCTCGTCACAGATTTGTGTTCCTGTAAGGTTTGCGCCATCAACGACATCATATATATCTGGTTCGCCAAAATATATACGGTTGTAGCGTGATGATTCGAGAGTGTAGGAAACGACACCGCTTCCACCATATACATTTGTCAAGAAGTGCTGTGCTGCCTGCTGCGTTGGGAATGCATAAGCGTCATCGGGATCGGTAGAGGTATTTCTTGACATGTATACATAATATGTATTAGAATCTGAAGTATAAGAAATTGCATAATAGCCTCCAGCAGCATAGTACACAACCGAATAAGTTCTTGCGGTATAATATAACAACAGATAGTTGTCTATAAAGTCCCAAGCTTCTTCGGCAGTTGTAAACGAAACAAGGTATCCGTTGTATGATGTACCATTAACAGTAAAAGTATATGCGGTATTTTGGTTATAAGGATAAGACCTGCCGAACATATAGTAACCATAATAATATGTAGTTGCCGATGAACCAACCCTCCAAACTGTATCGACAGCCATCGAAGGCCACTGATATGTGTATGGGTCGATTGCCTGAGAATTGTATACGTTATGAGCTGCAGTATCGGTACTATAGAAGTCGGGAAGAATAATAGACGAACGTCCGCTAGGACAAGTAAGCTTTATCTGGACATCGCCGATAAACGAGTGTTCCATATTCAACCTGAGATACTGGATATCATTTACACCAGAAACTGTTGCACCATCCTCGTAATCGTAGAAAGTTACGCTTGAAGTGTAGCACTGATCTGTACAGTTTGGTCCGTCGGGAATAAATGTTTCTCCTGCCTGACCCAAAGTCGACTGGATGTCGAACGTTGTATCGGTAACAACGATTGCAGAACCAGTACCACCAATTGTTATAGTTTCAGAATCGCCCACGCATATACTTCCGAGGTCGAACGACGATGCAGTAGTCTGTGGGCCACCAGATACGCGGATACGAGCATGCGCCACAGTTCTACATTCGCCTGACGCTACAGTTAGAGAAACATCGTAACCCTGTTCGGCATTCGGAGTATATGATACCGATTGTCCAGTAAGTGTAGTTGGAGCGATACCATGGTGTGGATTTACGCTCCATGTCCACGATGGAGCTGGTGTTGTATATCCAGTCTGCGTTGCAGACATGTTAACGCCCGAGTTGAGGCAAACATCGTAGTAGTATATGCCGCCTATAACTTCGTCGTAACCGCTCAAAGTTACAGTAGCATCAGGGCAATTAATCACACATTCGGGCGGATTAATATAAGTTGTCCTGCTACAGTTAACAGAAGACGATGTGAATGTTGCTGTAATTGTACGTCCCTGTATAGTTCCATTTGCCATTCCAGCAATTTCCTCATCGGTTGCACCAGGAAGGTTTTCCAAAGTATAAGACAATGGACTAACAAATGGAGGATAATATGTTGCCGTTACATTTCCGTCGGTAACTTCTAGCGTACCATCGAGAGGAGCATCGCTGAAGTTGATATTACCGCTAACAGAGAATGTCTGGCTGGCATTGCATTCGCCAACGTTTGTTGTAATACTCGAAATCGAGCAGTCGTTAACGATTGTACAGTCAGATTCTCCGTGTACACTGGCATTAAGATTTGTCTGTGTAAAAGTTATGTTACCTGTACAGTTTGCATAGTTACCAATTACAACTACATAAATCTCACCGACATGAGCATTTGGTATCTGCAAATATTCTACATCAGATGTTGACCCGCCGAAGTCAACCAAATTTCCACAAGGAGAAGCAAGTGCTCCAGTTGTACAAATTGCAGTTGTAGTAGTGCTATGGGAAGGAGCTGTTGTTGTATTTGACGAATGCAAAGCTGCATTGCTTGCTCCCGAGAAATAATCATAGCCATTGGCACCGTCATCAGTCAAATCTACGCTTTGGTCGCAAGTTGTATTTTCGAAAGGTCCCCAGCAGCCGAAATCGACATCACCACAAGTTGACTCTATTGTCATCTCGATTGGTCCTTCCTGCGAAATACGCAAATACCACCATGTTGCATTTCTATAGTATGAGCACATACCAGTCGGATATGTATCATCGCCAGGTTCTACAGTCAAATTGTAACCGGTATTATCGTTCGATGCGCAGAACGCCATAGCTGTTTCGCAATCGGCACTACCTGTAATCTGTGGCGCTGTACTTGAATACTGGGCATACAATGTTACGTTCTGGGCACCGAGGTTAACCGTAGATCCTGCGGTATAAGAAGTTCCCGAACCATTTGGCATAGTATTCCATCCAACAAAATAAGGCAAAGTAGAACAAGTCGGCACGGTTGATGTCACTGTTGCCGATGTTCCTGATACACTTGGAGGTGCAGCACTTGCCGAACCTGTACAATTTGCCGTTGTATTATAAGTAAGAGTGTGCGTTGTTCCATTTACAACAAGATTGTACGAAGCTCTTGCACTACAATATCCATTATATGGTGATATTACAGCAGTTATTACAGCCGTACCTGCGCCTACTGTAGTTACCACACCAGTCGACGATACCGTAGCTACAGAAGTGTTTGACGAGGTGTAGGTTATTGTACCGCCCGAAGGTGTTGCAACAGGCACCTGCGTGGTTGTAGCGCCGCCATTTACCGTAACTGTAGGATTGGCAAATGCAAATGTACGTTCTGTACATTCGTCAAAACAGATTTTTATGTTTGGACGATTCGAAGCTCGTATTCCTTCTGGTGGAGATGAAGGATTGATATCCGAATCATCTTGATATTTATACAAAACTGAGTTAGCTGTTGCCGTTGTATATTCAAAAGTATATGAAGTTCCGTCATAGTCGCCAGAATTATCATCAATTGCGATAACCAGGTTACTAGTGCCATCATAAGAAAAAGAATTTGTCAGATTTATCGTATTCCAACCCTGACTGCAGTTGAGAGCTCCGGAATACACCAAAGTAAGTTGCGACAGAGGAACCCAGTCGGTTGTTGACGAGAATGCCGTACGGGTAGTAAGGCCCATATAAATTCTCACGGATGTCTTCTTGGTCATAGCCGTTGTATAGCAATACTTGAAAGCTATTGAGGCAATATCACCGCCATTCGAAAGGCCATCCATCGGATATATAAACTGGTAATATCCATAATCATAATTATTGTTTACTGGACCGTACAAATACGAACACGAAGCTCCGGTTCCTATTATTGGACATCCGTCGGTAACATTTACCGTAAATTCAGCCGTCTTTATACAATAGTTTGAACTAGCAGGAGTAAACGTTGCCACAATTGTAGTTGTACCCTCTGCAACACCTGTTACCACACCGCTTGACGATACTGTAGCCACACCTGTATTGTACGAAGAATACGAAATATTTCCTGACTGTGTTATGGTATTGTTCAGATAACCAGACAGATTGATAGTCTGTCCTATCAAAATTTCGTCCTCTGTTGTATTAAATGACAAATTACCTGTCAACAATGTACAATCTTCAATACAGAATTTTGTATTTGGGAAGGTCGAAGACAATGTTCCTGCTGGTGGTGAAGCTGGATCTACATTTTCGCTATCACTGTGCTGATACAACATTACATTGCCTGTGCCTTCTGTTGTTCTAAATGTGTATGAGGAACCATCGTACTGTCCTGAATTATCGTCAATTGCAAGGACAAGATTATTTGTTCCATCATAAGAGAAAGGTGTCGGAAGAGTAACTCTATTCCAACCCTGAGAACAGTTAAGCGGACCAGAATATACCAAAGTAAGTCCACTTAATGGTACCCAACTGCTCGTTGTCGCAAATGTAGCGTTTGTCGTATGTCCTAGATAAATGTTTACATTTGTCTTCTTGGTCATTGCTGTAGAATAACAGTAATAGAACGAGATAGACATTATCATACCCGGACTAAGGCTTGCTGCTGGATATATTATCTGACGGTATCCATACTTATAATAATCATTTACTGGTGCATTTGTATAGTTACATGTTTCTCCAGTGCCAATAACAGCGCAGTCATCGGTTGAAACATTTATAGTAAACGTGAGCGTTCTTTTACAATATGTAGAATTGTTTGGCGTATACATAATTGTTATAGTAGCAGAACCTTCTGCAACACCAGTTATCACGCCTGAGTTTGATACTGTTGCTACACTTGTATTCGACGATGAATAACTTATAGTACCAGCCTGCGACACGGTATTTGTAATCATGCCAGCAAGGTTTAATGTCTGCCCTATAATAACGCGTCCAGAAGCTGCCGACAAGGAGAAATTTCCAGTTGTTGCAGTACAGCAATTACCATTGAAGGTTAAAATGATATTAGCACGCGCATTGGTAACAGTACCTGCTACAGCCGTACCGGGGTCAGATGAATCCGCATGCTTATACCATACTTTATTTGTCACCGCTGTACTATATACCGATTTAGAACAACCGCCAGAGGTCGTACAGCCCTCTGTCCTTACAGCTATAAGCAACGACTTTCCAGCCTCATGACAGAAATTGTTACTCAAGGTCAAATGCTGCCAACCCGTTGAAGGTGTTGCGTATGAATTATTGGTATACACCAATGTCGCTCCAGAAATATATGTAGCAAATGTCATATTTGCATTCAGCGTGTAACTTGGATCGACATCCTTCATATATATCTGCATCTTTGAATTGCTAGAATTGCTAGTAGCAGATGAGACATTATATGCCAACTTTTTAATATAACCATCTGCCGTCACTTCTGAGGCATCGTACAGATAGACATCATACTGATAACCCCACAAACCAGGCAATGGATGAGATGCGGTAGTTGTTCCTGTACCGATAGTCACTGTTGTGTTCTGGGCATTAATAGCAACCGATGAAAACAACATAATTGCACACATCAAGACGAATGCGGACATGCGTCTTAGCGATGAATACATTTCTTTGATTTTATAGTACTTCTCTCTCATAGCGGCAGCAATTATTTAGTTTTAAAACTATCATTTGATTTCTTAGAACTGGAAGAGTTTGGCCTTTCTACAGGAATAACCTGGAACGAAGCAGGGTCCGCAGGGGCGGCATCCTCTTCTATCGAATTTCTCCTATCAGTAGGTTGAGCTGAAGCTGATTTTAACTTTCCATTTTCGTCTTTTTCTTCGAACAATGAATATCCGACCTCTCCGAAATCAGCCAACGCGTCATTTATTGCATCGATTATCATTTCCGGCTCAATTTCTTTTGCCGCATCGTACATAAAAGTGGCACCATTCTTATAAATGTGAACCCTTCTGATATCCGGATGTTCTAGCACACTTTTCGATACGAAATCTCGCACTTCTACCGAATTTGGAAAACCATCCATTTCAAAATAGGTAATGCGAGTTCCATCTTCGTAGAACTTGGTGACACCGCTGTCCGCAAGCTTAACTTGCGAGTATGCCTGTGCACACACGAGCATTAGCACAATGCTAAAAATCAGATTAAATAAATATCTTTTCATACTCTACTACATTTATTTTCAACAATTAAACTAACAATCTTCTACTTCTACAACACTCCGAGGCATACTAAAAAATTTACCCCAAAATGACGTATCAAATTTACACAAAATTTAATAAATGCAAAAAAAA
>Ga0255059_10000145_pt1 | contig 13982 bp, 9 predicted proteins | sample 176RNAGHGlowgp2_FD_183551 | JGI IMG/M metagenome (GOLD analysis project Ga0255059, IMG submission 183551) | Metatranscriptome of sheep rumen microbial communities from Palmerston North, Manawatu-Wanganui, New Zealand - 1766 RNA GHGlow gp2... | ecosystem: Host-associated > Mammals > Digestive...
ATCTCTATTTTTCTAGAACTCTAGGAGGCACGTATGAAGGACTCTGTGAAGAAACTGTTAATTTTTGTAGGCGTGATCGTGGCATTTGTGATAGTGTGCCTGCTCCTGAACCTTAGGGGAGTCAAGGACTTTCACGAGAAGTATGAAGGCCACAATCTGACCGTGGACGTGACGGGCGCAGTGCGTACCGGTACGTACTCGGGGTATCTGAGGGATCATGAAGGCGCGTCCAAGCCGCAGACCGACGTGGAAGTGAACCTCTTTGATTACGTTTCCGAGGGAAACGTAGAGGTGAACAATTTCATTCCGGGCGCCAGCCAGGCTCTTTTGACGCAGATCGGATCCACCGTTACGTGGAGGGTGAACGTTCCTCAGAGCGGTTTTTACAACATCTATCTGGAGTATTTCATTCCTGAATCCAGAGGCGTTGCCGCAGAGCGCTCCATTAAGATCAACGGCCAGCTTCCTTTTAATGATGCTGAGAACATTCTCTTTACCCGCATTTGGACTGACGGCGGCGAGAAGAGAGTGGACAATCAGGGCAACGAGATCAGACCCAGCCAGGTGGAGATCTATGACTGGCAGACTGCCCGCTGCAAGGACAGCATGGGTTACGTTGCGGATCCTTATGAATTCTATTTTGAAGAGGGCATGAATACTCTGACCTTTGAGGCAGTGAACGAGCCCATGGCGATCAGAAGCCTGAAGCTGTCTGCCATCAAGGAAGCGAAGAGCTATGCCGAGTACGTGGCATCCCTGCCTTCCGTTAGCCCCAGCGAAGCCGGATTAAAACTGGATGAATTGATTCAGGGTGAGGACGCAGCTCGCCGCTCTGAGTCTTCTCTTTATGCAAAGTATGACCGCGCGTCACCGACCACCGTTCCCTACAGCGTGACCAAGACCATCCTGAACTATACCGGCGGCGACGCCTGGAAGTCTGCCGGCCAGTGGATCGAATGGGACGTGAACATTCCTGAGACCGGTTATTACAACATTACCATCAAAGGCCGTCAGAACTATGCGCGAGGCAGCGTATCCGGCCGTATGCTCACCATCGACGGAGAAGTTCCTTTTAAAGAAACAAAAGACATTTCCTTTGATTATAAGAATGACTGGGAGTGCAAGACTCTTGGCAACGAAGAAGGCGCATACAAGTTTTACCTGACCGCCGGAAAGCATACCATCCGCCTGGAGGGTACGCTGGGCGAGGTAGGTACGGTTCTTTCCGAACTGCAGGACTCCACCTTCCGTCTGAACCAGATCTACAGAACGATCCTGGTTTACACCGGAGCAACGCCTGACCAGTACAGAGACTATAAGATCCAGAAGGTTTATCCCGAGACCGTTCTTGCAATGGAATTGGAAGCAAGACGTCTTTACAAGGCCGTAGATGACATGGTTGCAATTTCCGGCCAGAAGGCAAGCCAGATTGCAACTGCACAGACCCTGGCAACTCAGCTTGAAAGATTTGTAAAGAAACCCGAGAAGATCACGACGGAGTTCACCAGCTTTAAGGATAACATTACCGCACTCGGTACCTCCATCCTGGAGCTGAGCGAGATCAGACTCGACATTGACTACATCAGAATTACCGGCGTGGACGCCAAGGTGAAGAAGGACAAGGCGAACTTCTTCTCCAAGATGGGACACGAGATCAAGTCCTTCGTGGCTTCCTTCTTTGTGGATTATGAAGCAGTCGGTAACGTATATGATGAGAACGGCGATGACAAGGTCATCAAGGTATGGGTTCTGACCGGTCGTGACCAGGGTACCATCATGAAGGCTTTGGTAGATGAGGAATTCACTGCCAAGACCGGGATCAAGGTTAACGTACAGACGGTTGCGGCTGCATCCGTGCTGAATGCGGTAATGGCAGGAAGAGGACCTAACGTGCTTCTTTCCATCGGCGGTGACCAGCCCGTTAACTACGCACTCCGTGGTTCGGCAGTTGACCTGACTCAGTTTGAAGGATTTGACGAAGTGTTCTCCAACTTCACTCCCAGTTCTTACGCACAGTACTCTCTGGACGGCCACGTATATGGCATGCCTGAGACCCAGACCTTCAACGTACTGTTCTACCGCAAGGACATTCTGGATGAGCTGGAGCTTGGGATCCCCAATACCTGGAAGGAACTCATTGAGATGTTCCCCACCATCCAGGGTAACAACATGAACATCGGTATCCCCAGTGCGGCAGGAACTTCCGCCACCAACTCCGGAGACCTGAACATGTACTTCACAATGCTTTACCAGTACGGCGGTGACCTTTACAACGAGAAGGGAACCAAGACCATCGTTAACGATGAGGCCGGCGTTGATGCATTTGCAGATTACGTTAAGTACTTTAATGACTATGGCGTACCTACGGTTTACGATTTCGTCAGCCGTTTCCGTTCTGGAGAAATGCCCATTGCGGTTGCCAACTACGGAATGTATAACACCTTGATGGTATCCGCACCCGAGATCAGAGGACTTTGGGATTTCACCCTGGTTCCCGGACTTGAGAGAACGGATGAGAACGGAAAGACTTACATTGATCGTTCCGACTGTATCGTAGGAAGCGCATCCATGATCCTTCCTTCCGATCCCGAGACGGAGCAGGCATCCTGGGAGTTCTTCAAGTGGTGGGGCTCCACGGAGACGCAGGTTAAGTTCGGCAGAGAGATGGAGGCACTGCTCGGAGCTTCGGCAAGATATGCTACGGCAAACAAGAATGCATTTGAGCAGCTGGCATGGAGCACGCACGCGATCGAAGTTCTCACGCAGCAGTGGGAGCAGACGGTCGGCATCCGCGAGGTACCCGGCGGTTACTACACCGGACGTCACCTGACCAATGCGGTTCGTAAGTGCATCAATGAGAAGGCGGATCCGAGAGAGACCATTTTGGACTACTCGATCCTCATAAACGAAGAGTTGACCAAGAAACGTAAAGAATTTGGTCTGCCGCTGGAGTAAGGAGAGTGAAGCATGAGCAACAAATATTTAGACAAGTACGTCACCTTGCGAAAGCATAACGCAAAGGTGGCATGGAAAAAAGCCAAGATCAGCAAGATGTGTTACCTGTTCCTGGCGCCCTACGCAATATTGTTCACCATGTTTTACATACTTCCGGTGATCAATTCCATTTTCTACAGTTTTACTTACTACAACATTTTGGAGCCGGCAAGATTCATCGGCATCCACAACTACGTTAGCCTGATCTTGGAGGACGACGTATTCCTGATCGGTATCAAGAACACCTTCATGATCGCCATTATCACGGGTCCTTTGGGATATATCCTGAGCTTCCTGTTTGCATGGCTGATCAATGAGCTGCCGAGATGGATCAGGGCCGTGACGATCGTAGTCTTCTACGCACCCTCCATTTCGGGTACCCTGTACACGATCTTCAAGATCCTGTTCCAGGGCGACTACTATGGACCGATCAACTCCCTGTTGATCAACTGGGGCATTATCAATGCACCAATCCTCTGGTTTAACGACCCGAGGTACATGCTTCCCATCTGTATGGTGATCATCCTTTGGATGAGCTTGGGAGCAGGTTTCCTTTCCTTCGTTGCCGGACTTCAGGGCATCGACGGATCGCAGTACGAAGCAGGTTACATGGACGGCGTGAAGAACAGATGGCAGGAGCTCTGGTACATCACCCTTCCTAACATGAAGCCCATGCTGATGTTCGGTGCGGTTATGACCATCACAAGCTCCTTCGGCGTTTGTGACGTGACCATGGCCCTCTGTGGATATCCCAGTACCGACTACGCGGCGCGTACCATTGTAACCCACTTGTTCGACTACGGTTTTTCAAGATTTGAAATGGGTTATGCGTGTGCAATCGCAACGATGTTGTTCTTGATCATGATCTTGTGTAACAATGCAATCCAAAGTCTGTTGAGAAGAGTAGGAACCTGATATGAGCAAAAAAGAAAAAGAAACCGAAGTTGTAAAGCATCCTTTGATCCAAAGAAGAAAACCCAACCGATCCATTGGAGGAGACATTGGAGTCTACGTATTCCTGCTCCTGGTTGGACTTTTGATGGTATATCCTTTGGTATTTGCCATCAACATGGCGCTGAAGCCCATGGACGAACTGTTTATGTTCCCGCCGAAGCTTTTTGCGCGTAATCCGACTCTGGACAACTTCTCAGACTTGTTTGTCAACATGAGTAAGTCCACCGTCGCATTCAGCCGTTACGTATTTAATACCGTATTCATCACCGCAGTCGGCACCGCAGGACATCTGCTGGTTGCATCCATGGGTGCATTCGTGCTTGCAAAGTACGAGTTCCCCGGAAACCAGACGTTCTTCAAGCTGGTTACCACCGCAATGATGTTTACCGGTTACGTTACCCAGATCCCTAACTACATCATCATCAGTAAGCTGGGATGGGTTGACACCTTCTGGGCATGTATCATTCCCGCGTTTGCGTTCCCCATGGGATTCTTCCTTATGAAGCAGTTCATGGAAGGTCTTCCCAGCACTCTGATCGAGGCTGCAAAGATCGACGGCGCAAGTGAGTGGCGAGTGTTTACGAGGATCGTAATGCCCAACGTAAAGCCTGCATGGCTGACCATGATCATCTATTCCGTACAGGCATTGTGGAACAACCAGCAGTCAACCTTCATCTTCTCCGAGGAGAAGAAGACCCTTGTATACGCACTGAACCAGATCCTGGGCGGCGGCGTTGCAAGAACCGGTCAGGCACAGGCCGTTCTGGTTATTGTGATCGCAGTTCCGATTACGATCTTCATGTTTACGGAGAGCCAGATTCTTGAGACCATGGCAAGCTCCGGCTTAAAGGATTGATGGAAGGAGAAAAGCGGTATGAAAAACATTAGCGCGAAGAGATTAATAAAAAGAATAAGCGCTTTCGCGGCAAGCATGGTGATTCTCCTTGGTTCTTCCTTGGTAGCAAACGCCGAAGCAAAGTACACCTACAGCTATGACTATTGGGGAGACGTTCAGGATTCCCCCGATGCATACGAAGTGATCGGTGTCTTTGATTGTCAGGATCTTGGGCTTCCCGAGCTGGTAGAAAAGTTGCTTAGCAACGTGGAAGAGCCTGTAGAGGAAGAGGGAGAAGCAGAAGAAGAGGCAGAGGCTGAAGAAGAGGCTGCGGAAGAAGAAGCAGAGGCTGAAGCTGAGGAAGAGGCATCTTCCGAAGATGGTGAGGCAGCAGAGGGCGGCGAAGCTTCTGAGGGCGGTGAAGCAACTGAAGGCGAGACCACCGTTAAGAAGAATCAGAAGGCAGACCTTCATTCCCCTAACATCAGCAATACCTCCAATGCCATTACCGTAGTTGGAAATTACATTTATATTTGTGATACCGGCAATAACAGAATCATCAAGGTTGAGCGCGTTGGACGAGAGCAGTTCAAGGCCGTTGACATTATTTATAAGATTAACGGTGACGTAAAGGACAACACCTTTGACAACCCCACTGACCTGCAGGTAGACGAAGATGGCAATATCTACGTGGCTGACAACGGTAACGGAAGAGTCCTGAAAATGGATTCCAACTGGAATTACCTGATGGAGTTCGGCAAGCCCGATGACTCCACGCTGGAAGAGAAGATGGACTTCGCTCCCAACAAGATCGCCGTTGATACTGCAGGACGTATTTACTGTGTGGCCGACAACATGAACAAAGGTCTTTTGAAGTATGAAGCGGACGGACAGTTCTCCGGATTCGTTGGAGCTACTCCCGTAGTTTATAAGTTCTGGGATTACATTCAGAAGAGATTTGCAACTCAGGCGCAGAGAGAGAAGCTGGTAAGCTTCGTTCCCACTGAGTACAGTAACCTCTACATGGATCATGACGGATTCATTTATGCATGTTCCTGTAATCTGAAGGAAGAAGACTTAAAGAGCAAATCCGCACAGGCAGTTAGAAGATTGAACCTGATGGGAAATGACATTTTGATCAGAAATGGTGAGTTTCCTCCTTACGGCGACATCTACATGGGCAATGGCGGACCTTCCCAGATCGTTGACGTAACTGCATTTGACAATGACTCTTACGTACTGATGGATAAGAACAGAGGCAGGATCTTCACTTATGATGATCAGGGCCGTCTCCTCTTTGCCTTCGGCGGTAAGGGAAATGAAAAGGGTTACTTCAAGGATGGTGCGCAGTTCCTTTCCCTGGATCACATGGGATATGACCTTATCGTAATGGACAGCTCCAGCTTGTCCCTGACCGTGTTTACGCCTACCGAGTATGGTTCCATGATCTTCCAGGCCATGGATCAGTTCGATGCAGGTGAGTATGTCCAGTCCGGTGAAACCTGGCAGAAGATCATGGATCTCAACGGAAACTATGACCTGGCATACATCGGTGTTGGCCGTGCACTGCTTCGTCAGGAGAAGTACAAGGAGGCCATGAAATACTTCGAATTGAAGTATGACGACGACAATTACTCCAAGGCGTTCAAACAGTACCGCAAGGAGTGGGTTGAGAAGCACATTTTGGCAATCTTCATTGTTGCATTCGGCGTATTGATCGTTCCCATGATCATCAGCAAGATCGGTAAGATCAAATACGAGATTGATACTGCTGATATTTTCAAATTCTAACGTAGGGAGGTTGCTATGTTAACGTCAGCAAGAATTGAGAGTCTTAGAAAATTTTGGAAATCATTTAAATTTGCTTTTTATTGCGCAACGCATCCCTTGGACGGATATTGGGATCTGACGCATGAAAAGCGCGGAACGTATGCGGCAGCCAATGCCATTTTGCTGTTGACGATTCTGTCCAGGATATTGAAGCTGCAGTTCACCAGCTTCGTGATCGATCCGATCTATTATCCGGACATTAACATTTTCCTATATATCGCCAGCATCGTTTTCCCGTTGGCACTGTGGGTAGTAGGAAACTGGGCCCTTACCACGTTGTTCGACGGTAAAGGCAGATTGGGTCAGGTATACATGGCAACCTGCTATTGCATGCTTCCTTACCCGCTGATTCAGATTCCCCTGATTTTCCTCAGCAACGTTGTAACAACGGAAGAAAGACAGTTTTATGACGTACTGAGCGTTGTATCCCTGGTATGGGTTCTTTTATGGATTGTTCTTGCAATGGGTCAGATCCATGAGTACTCCGTTGGTAAGAACTTCGTATTTACCATAGGTAGTTTGTTTGCAATGTTGATCATCGTGTTCATCCTGCTTTTGTTCTTCAGCATGATCTCCCAAGGCATTGCATACTTTATCTCTGTTGGCAAAGAATTAGCATACCGATTATCGTAGGCGGACTAGAAGTCAGCGAAGCGGAAGGATAGGAGTAACAATGAATAAAGACTACGAAGAAAACAAGGTGAATACGGAAAATCCGGAGACTCAGGAGACTCCCGTTGACGAAAAGCCTGTAGTGAATGAGGAAATCGTCAAGGAGGCGGAAAAAGCCGCTGAGACAGCATCGGCAGAGGTTAGCGAAGCTGCAGAGGCTGCAAAGACAGAGGTCGAGGCCGCCGTGGAAGAGACTGTATCGGAAGCCGCAAAGAAAGCGGAAACCGTGAAGGCAGATCCGACCAAGAGGGCAGTACCTTCGAGACCTTTTGATCCCGTAAAAAAGCAGGAAACGGTGAAAACCGTGAAAAAACGGCTTCTTAGTGATGCTGCGAAAAAGCGAATAAAGGGCATGATCTTCCCCGTGATCCTGACGTTGATCATTGTGCTGGGAGTTATCTTTGTCTTTACGCACAAGAATACGGATACCGGCGAGGAAGTAGTGCGAATCGAACGTTTTGAAGGCACTGAGGAGGACATCATCCTGGAGAATGACGATCTTGAGATGACGTTCCATCCATTGACAACCCGGTTTGAGATCAAAGTAAAGAGTACGGGCCAGATCTGGAGATCGAATCCTGACGAGAGTACGATCCCTGCAAGTGACGGATCCAAGAAGGCAAGAGAGCTTTCCACTCTGATCATTCAGTATGGTACTGAAAAGTCTGCGACCGGTCAGGACTATGACAACTATAAGTACAGTGTGGAAAAGGGCGTATACGACATCGAGGCAACCAAGGATTACATCAAAGTAATGTATTCCATCGGTGACGTGGAGAAGGAATTTGTGATCCCTCCCGTAACGACGGAGACGAAGTATAACGAGTGGACCTCCAAGATGACCAAGGATGACGCAAACTTTGTTAAGAGATGCTACAAGAAGTTTGATTATCAGAATCCTGACAAGTCTGAGACCAACGAAGAATACAAGCCTGAAAAGCTGTTGGAGAATTATCCCATTTATGAGACCGAAGTGATCTACGTACTTCGTAATACCACGAAGGAAAACATGAAGGAAAAGTGTGAGCAGATCTTCGCGTCCTACGGGTATACCAGAGACGATTACAATGCGGATAAGGAACTGAGCAATGCGGAAGCAAGCTCTGACAAGCCCGTATTTAACGTCAACGTTTACTATCGCCTTGAAGGTAAGGATCTTGTGGTTGACATCCCTTACAATGAAATTCAGTTCAAGGCTGCCAATCCTTTGACGACCTTAACGGTTCTGCCTTTCTTCGGCGCGGCCGGAAAGGATGAGAATGACGGTTATCTGTTCGTTCCCGAAGGCGGCGGTGCGTTGATCAAGTTTAACAACGGCAAGAATTCCCAGCCGAACTATGCTACCAAGGTATACGGTCGTGACAGGGCACTGGTTTTGAAGACTCTGGTAAGCGATAAGTATGCAAACTTTAATACCTTTGGCATCATCCGTCCCGAGGCATCCTTCCTTTGCATTTTGGAAGACGGAGCATCCTATGCGACCATCAATGCCGACATCAGCGGAAGATCCAACATCAGCTATAACTACGTAAACGCAAAGTATACCGCATCCCTGTCAGAGCAATATGAGCTGGGCGATCAGGCAAGTACCTCCGTATTTGTATATCTGCCCTCCCTGCCGGATGAGACCATTACCCAGAGATATCGTTTCATCGATTCCGGTAACTACTATGACATGGCTAAGGAGTTCCAGAACTACTTAAGAGCTAACTTCAATCAGGAATTTGCACTGAACAATGACGTGGAAGCTCCCGTGGCGGTTGAGATCGTTGCGGCTGCGGATAAGGTGAAGCAGGTACTTGGCGTTCCTACCTCCCGTCCCCTGAAGCTGACGACCTTCAAGGAAGCAAAGGAACTGGTGGAACAGCTCCAGAGTGAAGGCCTCAAGAACATGTCCGTAAAGCTCTCCGGATGGATGAACGGCGGCGTGAACCAGAAGATCTTAAAGAAGGTGAAGCTTGTATCCGCACTTGGAAGCAGCGGAGACTTAAAGAAGCTTTCCCAGTCTGCAAAGAGCCTGAACGTTGACCTTTATCTTGACGGCGTAACGCAGTATGAATATGACAGTGACATCTTTGACGGATTCAATTCCTTCACGGATTCCGCAAGATTCATCAGTAAGGAAAGAGCAAAGATCTATCAGTACAGTGCCGTAACCTACGCACAGAGAGAGGGTGCCGACACCTACTATCTGCTTCATGCCGACCTGGCAAAGAAGATGACTGAGAATCTTTACAAGGCAGTTAAGAAGTATGACGCGAACGTTTCCTTCCGTGAGACCGGAAAGGATCTTTCGGGTGACTATTACAGAAAGAATATTACAAGCCGTGAGGCAGCAAGAAAGTCTCAGATGGAGCAGCTTGCAACCATCTCTCAGGATACCAAGGTTATGATCAATTCCGGTAACCTTTATGCTGCGATATACAGTGACGTGATCACCAACATGGATCTGAGAGGCGCGGAGCACAATCTGATCGATGAGTTCATTCCTTTCTATCAGATGGCGATCCACGGCTACAAGAACTACATGGGTAATCCCATTAACCTTGCAAAGGATCCCACGCAGGAGCTTTTGCTCTCGGCAGAATATGGCGCAGGCCTTCAGTTTACCATTATGAAGGAATCACCCTTCGCCCTGCAGAAAACCCTTTACACGGAGTATTTCGGAGCTAACTTCGATTCCTGGCATGAGAAGATGGTTTCCATTTACGACAGATATAATAAAGAGCTTGGTCACGTCTTCAATCAGGAGATGACCGGACACGTTACCGTTGAGGAAGGCTTAACCTGTACCTCCTATGCGGATGGCACGAAGGTTTACGTAAACTACAATTACGAAGCGAAGACCGTAAACGGAAAGACAATACCTGCAAGAGACTACGCAGTGGTTCGGTAAAGACTAAAATCTGAGAAAGGGTTAGAATTATGAAGAAACAGAAGAACAATTTAGCAGGTCTTCAGAAGCGAAAAGCCATATCGGGATACTTGTTCATATCCCCCTTTATCATTGGCTTTCTCGTATTCATGATCAAACCGTTGGGGCAATCGCTCTATATGAGCTTTTGTAACGTGCTGATCAACGTAAACGAGCCGAATCCCATCCAGATGGTATGGTCCGGGCTGGATCAGTACAAATATGCTTTGGGAGTTGACCCCAACTACAACAGACGGCTGGTGGAAGAGTTTACCAGAATGTTGACCAACTCACTGGCCATCATGGTATTCAGCTTCTTCGTGGCATTGATCCTGAATCAGGAATTTAAGGGTCGTGCTTTTGTAAGAGCCGTATTCTTCCTTCCCGTTATCCTGTCCTCCGGCGTGATCCTTGGTCTGGAGGCTAACAACTCCCTGATGGATCAGTTGCAGGTTAACATTCAGGAAGCGGCATCCGGAATCAGTATTACGGCAACGCTGGAGAGCGTACTTCGAACGGCGGGCGTCGGCGTAAGGGCCTTTGAGGAAGTATTTAAGCTGATCGACGGAATCTATGACGTGGCCATAGCATCCGGTATCCAGATCATCATCTTCCTGTCCGGCCTGCAGACCATTTCCTCCAGCATGTATGAAGCTGCAGACATCGAGGGATGTACCGCATGGGAGAGCCTTTGGAAGATCACCTTCCCCATGATCAGCTCCCTGTTCCTTGTAAACTGGATCTACACCATCATCGATTTCTGCATGAGATCTGATAACGCAGTCATTGACCAGATCCAGACGGAAATGGTTACAAAGATCAGCTACGGATCGGCATCGGCAATGTCGTGGATTTACTTCGCCATCGTAATGTTGTACGTGGCGATCACTTCACTCATCATCTCAAAGGGGGTTTACTATTATGACTAACGCAAATGCTAAAAAGAATAGTGACTTCTGGGAGAGAAACCGAAAGTCCGGCGGATATCTGCTGAAAAAGACGGCTTTGAACTATGCGGTAAGCATTGCCAGGTTCATCCTGTTGTTTGGTATGTGCTTCCTGATCCTTCAGCCGATCTTCAACAAGATTTCCGTAAGCTTTATGACCTTGTCAGACTTGAATAACCCTACCGTAGTATCCATCCCGGAGAATCCGACGACGGAGAACTACCAGCTGGCTGTCAAGCTGATGAACCTTAGTAAGTCCGTGGTGAACTCCTTTGTGATCTCCCTGACCATCGCTCTGGTACAGATCACGGTAACCACTCTGGTGGGTTACGGATTTGCAAGATTTGAGTTCCCCTTTAAGAAGTTTTGGTTTGCCTGCGTATTACTTGTGATTCTTATTCCGCCGCAGACAATTTCAACTTCCTTATTCTTACATTTTAGATTTTTTGACATTTTGGGATTGCATAAATTGATTACAGGTGATACTATAAACCTTAGAGGTTCTGCACTTCCTTATTACCTGATGAGTATGGGATGCATGGGACTGAAGAATGGATTGTACATCTACATGATCAGACAGTTCTTCCGTAACATCCCTAAGGAGCTGGAAGAGGCAGCATACGTAGACGGTTGTGGTACGCTGATGACCTTCGTACGGATCATGCTTCCCGATGCAAAGCCCATTTTAACCTCTTGTTTCCTGTTTGCCTTTGTATGGCAGTGGACGGATGGTTATTATTCCAAGCTGTTCCTTGGTAACATTGAACTGATGAGCGTTAAGCTGTCCCGTTTGGTAGATACCATTGGCGTGGAGCTTATGAGAGAGACGGGTATCAAGACCACCGTTCCTTTGGCATACTCCAATGCCATCCTGGCAACCGGTACCTTGTTATTCATACTTCCGTTGATCATCCTGTATCTGTTTGCACAGCGCGGATTCGTGGAGAGCTTGTCCAGTTCCGGTATTAAGATGTAACTGATATATCATTCCTGCCCATGGTCATCCCGGAAAGAATGCGGCCGTGGGAATTGGAATATATATATATAAAAGGAGGATAAAAATGAAGAGTAAAATGTTCAAGAAACTGATGGCAGCCGTTCTTGCTACTACTTTGACCGCAAGCCTTGCAGCTTGTGATAACGGTGGCAAGGAGAGCACTAGCGCATCCGGTTCTACCGATGCGAGCACCCCTACTTCCAGTAGCGATGCAGGTAATGCATCTTCCACCGACGCTTCCACCGATGAAGCAGTTGACGGATACACCGTTTTGAAGGATGCAAACGGCAACACTTACGACCTTGGCGGAATGGAGATCGTTATCCGTGACTGGTGGTCTCCCGAAGAGCCTGCAGCTCCTCAGGATGATTACGAGGAGGAGACTCTGAAGTATCGTAACTGGATTCAGGACACCTATAACTTCAAGATTAAGCAGGTTGCAATCTCCGACTGGGGCAGCGCTCCTCAGGACTTTGTAGACTATGTTTCTACCCAGGGTGATGAGAACAACTACGTATTTACCCTGAGAAATGACCCCGCACTGATCTCTGCAATGAGCACCGGTCTTTGCTATGACCTGGCCACTTTGGATTGCCTTGATTTCTCCAGCCCCAAGTTCACCAACAATCTGCTGCACAAGCAGTTCAGCAAGGGCGGAAAGATCTTCGCAATGTACGCCGGATATTCCGAGCCTCGTACCGGTATCTACTTCAACAAGAGACTTCTTCAGGATGCAGGTGTTGATCCCGAGAGCATTTATGACATGCAGAAGGCTGGCACTTGGACTTGGGATGCATTTATCGATCTGTGCGACAAGGTTCAGAGAGATACTGACAATGATGGCGCCATCGACGTATATGCATGTAACTGTAACAACGGTCTGTTGACCGAGGCTGCTGTTTACTCCAACGGCGGTGAGTTCGTTGGTCAGGATGCATCCGGCAAGTATGTTTACAAGCTGGAAGATCCTAACACCACCGAGGGTCTGAACTTCGCTAAGAGAATTTTTGACAACTATTGGGAGCAGGAGCCCGAAGGCGCTGCATGGGATTACTACAAGGAAGGCTTCCTCAATGGTGAGTACGTATTCATGTTCGAGCAGGCTTATGCCGGACAGGCACAGGGCTTCCTGGCTGACATGGAAGACAAGTGGGGCTTCGTAATGTTCCCGAAGGGACCCAAGATGAACGACTACACCAACCTGTGGGATAACAACCCTGTATGTATTCCTGCTTGCTATGATGCAGACAGAGCATGGAAGATCGCATTCGCTTGGAACCTGTACACCAACGATACTCCTGGCTACGAGGATTCCGATGCTTGGAAGACCGGTTACTACAATGGTTACAGCGATACCAGATCCGTTGATGAGACTCTGGCTATGATGAGAACCAAGGGTATGATCACCTATCATGCTATTATTCCTAACCTTCAGTTTGGTCCCGAGCTTACCTGGAACATTGGACCTGGTAGCGCACCTATTTCCGAGACCGTTTCTGCAATCGCAGATACTTGGAAGGCATACATCGACGAGGCTAACAAGTAATTTGTTTGCCTAACTAAGCTTTAATAATAAGGGATGGGGTTTCCGGGACGCCATCCCTTTTATTATTTTTAAGAGGTTATGATATGATGAGAAAAAAGCTTGCAATAGCATTTATGGCCTTATTTATGGCATCATCCCTGGTACTTGGCGGATGTGACAAGGGAAATGGGAAGGTGAAGCCTTCCGAAGTGCAGACTACCGGCACGGAAGCTAAGGCAAATGAGCAGGAGAGTTCCTCGCAGGAATCGGCCGTGCAGGAAAGCTCCGAAGAAGAATCGAAAACAGAGGAGCCC